>Ga0160467_100160_pt1 | contig 93524 bp, 93 predicted proteins | sample HID1972I_E11MG_FD_108221 | JGI IMG/M metagenome (GOLD analysis project Ga0160467, IMG submission 108221) | Enriched pill bug-associated microbial communities from UW Madison campus, WI, USA - HID1972I_E11 MG | ecosystem: Host-associated > Arthropoda: Insects > Digestive system > Unclassified ... | reverse complement strand
TCCATCCCGGTGGATATAAGCCGGCTCAAAAGCCCGGCGGATCACCGCAGCAGCCGAACTGCTCAAACCGAATTCGGTGGATGCCCGGATGCTTCCTTTTGTCTGTTTGATCTTACCCGGTTTTCCCTGAACGATGTTCTTGTCGCGGTACATGCGATACACTACGGGACCTGCCGTTCCGCGTATCCTTCCTTTGTTGTCGATGCGAGCCATATTGATAAGGTTTAGGAGAGCAATGTAGAAAAAGAGGCAGATAAAAAACTGGAAATCTGAAATTTAGAAGAAAAATAAATTATAAAAAAATGTCACCTTGAATAAAAATTTTAGGGGTTTCCTGCACAACCTGATCTATATCAGCACCTATAACTGCAGTGTTCGACCTGAGTTAAGTCCGACTTTCAAGATTATAAGTCGGACTCATATGGGCTGCAAGGCGCTTTTTATACGCCAGCATATAAAAGAAAATATTTGCAATCTTAGATCTTTTATAGTTTGAACCATCATGAAGAGATCTTTATTTTGATATAACTAAATTCAGCAGATTAAAAACTAAAAGATAGGCAGTGTCAGATTTTCGATTAGAAGTGTTTTATAGTGTCGCAAAAAGATTGAGCTTTACAAAAGCGGCGCAGGAGTTATTTATCAGCCAGCCTGCCGTAACCAAGCATATAAGGGAGTTGGAGGAGAAATATCAATCAAGACTGTTCGAACGAAATGGTAACAAAATAGAACTAACAGCGGCTGGTCTTGTACTTTTAAAGCATGCGGAACAGATCTTCAGTATTTATCGCCAGGCAGAATTCGAAATCAATGCTGTTAGTAAGCGGAATAAAGGGCTTCTACGGCTTGGCGCCAGTACAACTATTGCACAATATCTGATTCCACCACTACTGGCACAATTCCATCAAAAATTTCCAGGGGTACGTGTTACATTGATAAATGGCAATACTGAATTTATTGAGCAATCCCTCCTAAAAAAGGAAATTGATCTCGGGCTCATTGAAGGTGATTCCAAAAATCCACAAATAAGTTATTCAGAATTCTTAAAGGATGAAATTGTTCTCGTATGCAGTAAAAGCCATCCCTTAGCTAAAGTGGCAGAAATCAGTCTTGAGCAACTTCAAACTATCCCATTGATATTGAGGGAAAGAGGTTCAGGTACACTTGAAGTTATAGAGCATGCTATGGAGCCATTAAAGATAAGGCTCAGTGATCTGCAAATTGAAATGCAGCTGGGAAGTACGGAAGCAATAAAGTCATATCTCGCTCATTCCGAATGCATGGCTCTTATTTCTGTTCATGCCGTTTTAAAGGAGCTTAATTCTGGTGAGTTAAGGGTTGTCGATATATCAGGATTGAATATTGGGAGGTTCTTCTACCTTATACATTTACAGGGAAAAATCGACAGTCTTCCGGATATGTTTGTTCGTTTTTTGAAACTTCATAATAACCTGAAGTAATGAGGCATTATAAGAGATGATTTGATTGGCGTAGTTATGTGAATCAACTTTGTATCGACGAAGAAAAATAAACATAGCATGGCTGCAAAAAGCAAACACCTCTTCAATATTAGTACAAATACGCGTAGAACTATTTTTATGGGCTGTCTGGCTATGTGCCTGATGCCGTTTATATCACCACCTGTTGCTTTAGTACTTGGGTTGTTATTTGCCCAGACCATCGAAAATCCCTTTCTTCATCTCAATCATAAAGCCACGAACCTATTGCTGAAAATATCTGTAATTGGCTTGGGTTTCGGGATGAATATCTTCGCGGCTTTTAGGGCTGGGAAAGAAGGTGTTCCGATTACTATCGCTTCCATTGCAGGGGTGCTTGCTGTAGGAATCCTTCTGGGAAGGTGGATGAAAATTGACAAGAAAACATCTTTCCTTATTTCTGCCGGAACAGCGATCTGTGGAGGAAGTGCTATCGCAGCCTTATCACCGGTGGTAATGGCGGAAGAAAAGCAAATATCGGTGGCCTTGGCAACAGTGTTTATTTTAAATTCCGTCGCGCTGTTTCTATTTCCGGCAATCGGCCATTATTTTGATCTGAGCCAGACACAGTTCGGTTTGTGGTGTGCTGTCGCTATCCATGATACCAGTTCTGTCATAGGTGCAGCAAGTAAATATGGAGCTGAGGCTCTGCAAGTTGCAACAACTGTAAAACTCGTCCGTGCGCTTTGGATCATTCCGGTAGCTTTCGGTACTGCGCTTGCGTTTAAGGCCGATAGGAGAAAAATTCAAGTTCCTTACTTTATAGGACTGTTTGTTCTGGCCGTGCTGGCAAATTCTTATCTGTCTTTCATACACCCTTTTATCCATTACATTGTTGCTATCGCAAAAAAAGGACTTACCATAACGTTATTCTTAATAGGAACCGGTTTATCCTTTAAAGCCATAAAAGCGGTAGGAATTAAACCACTAATTGAAGGTCTGTTACTTTGGGGCCTGATATCTGCCTTTGCATTGGTTACGGTAATTAAATTGATTTAGAGGAAGAAGAACAAAAAAACCTGCAGAGATCCCCTGAAGGTTTTTCAATAAAGGTTTATGTACACTATAATGGCTGACGCCTTGCAGCTTGAACAGGTATTCATAAACCTGTTTACATAGCATTTATGCTATGGCGGGTAACGATATCAAAGAGATTGAGATTGGAGCTTCAGAAACGACGGACCGTATTTTCATAACTGTAACCGACAATTAAGGTATCCGTATCACGGTTGGATGAAAAGATACTCGTTGGATTGTGGGTTGGGGGGATAACGGTCGAACACCTGATACCATTTTTGACCTTTTTAAAGATCTTAAAAAATTTAAATCGGATTTAAAGCGATAATCAAATCTTATTAATTTTAGGTATGTTATTACCCTAAATTCAATCTTACGAGAAAATGATTGGCTTAACTTTATGACATTGGACTCGGCACCATGTAAAGGCCGCTTTTTTATTCAGTTAGATTTGCCCGTTATAATTTGGGTCAAATTCCACAATCCATTCAATACCATATTTGTCTCTAAACATTCCGGCATATGTACCCCAAGGACTGTCGCCAATGGGGCCCTTCAATGTCTCCGTCTACTGATAGCCCGTTAAATATTTTGTCTGCTTCTTCACGGCTTTCAGCACTCACTACTATTTTGGACCTGTTTTCGGTCTCGTTAACCCGCCCTATAAATTCGGGAACGTCATTGGCCATTAACACATTGTGTTTTCCTATAGGCAAGGCAATGGTCATTATTTTGTTCGCTTCGTTTTCTGCTACCGAAAATTCAGGGCTTGCTAGGTCCTTGAAACGAATGATCTTTGCAAATTCTCCGCCAAAAACTGATTTGTAAAAAGTAAATGCTTCTTCGGCATTTCCGTTGAAGTTGATCCAAGGATTGATTGTTCTCATAACTTTTATTTTTAAATAGTAAGGTAGCCAGATTTTCAATGGTGGTAATATCATTATTTTTTATCGCCCTTCTTGCGGGAGCGCTGAGGATGGCTAAAAACCATCCTGCGTTTTTTGCTGTGCCTCGCATATCGGACAGGTCGGACAGTCGCTACTCTTATAAAACTGATGACCTTTTGGACAAGTTTTTAAGCAATTTCTGAAACCGACATCCGTGTAGTGGAGAGCAACTCTTTGAATCTTTCGATCAGGCGGTTCTGAATATGCTGCTGTGTGGTTTGCCAGGTGTGGACCCGCAGCATATCACTCAGATAATTGGGCTGAAAGCTGTTCGTTCCTGATTTGCTCAATACCTTGTCTGTAGGTTGTTACCCGAAATTCCGGGAAGCGGCTTCTGAATTTTGAATCGTCAAATATATTATTATGTTCGTATCTCGGTAAGAGCTCCAGCAATTCTTTCACCTGTTTATTGAATAAAGCCCCGATTTGAAAAACAAATTTCGGTACGACCGAATAGTTTAATTTTCTGTTGTAGATGTTGGTAGCCAGGGTAATGAATTCTTTGTAAGTAGGGTGCGTTTCATCTACAGGCAAATGCCAGATCTGGTTAAAAGCATCCGGCGTATTTCCGATCAATGCAGTGGCACAGCTTGCATCGGGAGTCCAGATCAGGCTCCTTTTTTTATTGTCGCGCAAAGGCACCCGCATTTTTTTGCCTTTTTTGATACTATTAAAGAGTAACGTGTTCGTAATACTTTGCGTTTTGCCAGGCCCGTAAAATTCGGGAGCACGGCAAATCACTGCTTCCAATCCGCCTGATCGTATTTCGTTCAAAACCATTGCAGCCATTTTTTTCCTAACTTCTCCTTTCCTCCCGACAGGAGCAAAAATGGTTTCTTCGGTTAGAATTCGGTCATCTTGCGGATACATATAGGTGTTGTCGAAAAATACCAGTTTAGTGTTGCTGATTTTGCAGGCATCGATCACATTTTGGAGAATGAGCGGAAACTGCTTCTCCCATAGATCGGAACTGATTGGCAGCCCTAAAGTGAAATACGCTATCTCGCTTCCATTAACCGCTGCAATCGCCTGTCCCCTGATGGATAAATCTGCGGGAAAAACTTCGTCCGTATCGTTTACTTTTTTAGCATTCCGGCTTACAATTCGGATATTGGACGTGTAATTACGTTTTAATTCTCTTGCGAGTTCTTCGCCAATCTGGCCATTGGCGCCTAATATGGTTTGCATGATTCTAGGTCTTTTGGTTATCGCTAATTGTGCTGTGTTTGTTTGCATCACTTTTTTATTCTTAATTGCTTTTCCAACTCGTTTATCACTACTTTCGCCATTTCTTTGGAGAGCTGAAAGGGATTTGCCCGGAGATTAGTTTTCCATCAACCACTATATGTGAAGTTATGGGGAAAAAATGCCTTTTTGTAGTCGGAACCGCGTTCTTTTAATGTTTCTTCCAAGTTATATTAATAACAACGATTAAGAATTTTATAATGCCCATACTTTTCTTATTTAGTAAGCAAAGTTCAGGAGTTTAGTATTTGGAGCATCCTGCCGACTTCAATATCCATTCTCGAAAAGGCAAACCATTTTTTGCCCAGGTCTGAATGTGTAGCAGGAATAAAAAAGACGCTATTTTTCATAGCACTTTTTTTAATTCAAACTTCGGTATTCGTTGGGGGTAACGCCTGTTTTTTGTTTAAAAAGACGGGTAAAATGTTGTGGATATTTAAAACCCAAATCGTAGGCAATCTCACTGATAGATTTAGAATTATCAAAAATCCGTTCTTTCGCTACATTGATTACTTTGGACTGGATATATTCCTGTGCAGATACGCCCGTTTCTTTTTTAATCAAGTCACCAAAATAATTAGTGGATAGGTTCAGTTCGTCAGCACACCAAGAAACAGACGGCAAACCGATATTTTGAGGCTTATCAGAAGAAAAATAACTATCCAATAATTGTTCAAACCGTTCCAAAACCCCTTTGTTTACATTCTCTCTTGTAATAAACTGACGGTCATAAAATCGGGTACAATAATTCAAAAACAATTCAATATTTGATACAATCAGTTGCTTGCTATGTTTATCAATAGCGTGTTGCAGTTCATATTCAATTTTAGAAAAAAAATCCTGGATAATCTTTCTTTCCTGTTCTGATAAATGCAGGGCTTCATTCACAGCATAAGAGAAAAAATGATAATCGCCTATGTTTTTTCCAAGCGATGTACCTGCAATCAAATCAGGATGGAATACCAAAGCAATACCTTGTGGCTGATAAAATTCATCGCCGTTCTGACCGATGACCTGTCCGGGAGCAAGAAATATCAAAGTTCCCTCTTCATAATCGTAGTTATGCAACCCATAACGCAGGTCGCCGCAATGTATCTTTTTCAGGAAGATAGTATAAAAATCATAACGCATACGACTTAGCTTTCTTGGGTCTGCTTTATCCAGATAAACCACGCTTACCAGTGGATGTAACGTTTCATTATTATTAAAGGCATTATATTCCTTAATATTTCTGAAGTTGATAATATCTTCCATTACTTGAATGTTTAAATCCGATAGGCAAATTTACTGAATCATTTCCCTTAGTTTTATGCTACTCCCTACAAATCAGTGATTTTGGTAGGTAATACAGTAATCCGTATAAGCAACAAGCCAATAACTACTTACAACTTTGTATTATGAACAATTTGAGATAGTTATCTCAGGTTGCAAATTATATATAGTATGACAAATAAAAGGAATTGGATTATGCAAATAGCACTTTTAATAACAATGTTGTTTATGTCTTGTACTCCCGCACAGCAGGAAGATGTAAACAAAAGCACACCATCGAATATAAATCCCGAAAAGATACTCATCGTTTATTTGTCCCGAACCAACAACACCAAAGCGGTAGCCCAAATCATTCAAAAAAATGTAGGCGGTACATTGGTTGCTTTGGAACTGGAAACACCATACCCCGAACACTATCAGACAACGGTAAATCAGGTTGCGGAAGAAAACAGGACAGGCTTTTTACCACCCCTCAAAACAAAGATTGACAGCATACAGAAATACGATGTTGTCTTTGTCGGTTTTCCAACGTGGGGAATGCAGTTACCCCCGCCGATGAAAAGTTTTTTAAAGCAATATGATTTAAGCGGTAAAAAAGTAATCCCGTTCAACACCAACGGCGGTTATGGTATCGGCAGCAGTTTTCAAACGGTAAAAGAGTTATGCCCGAACAGTAAGGTACTGGACGGCTTCACCGTTAAAGGCGGTTCGGAAAGGGACGGAATTTTATTTGTAATGGAGGGCGATAAAGAAATACAGGTACAATCAGAAGTAAAGAAATGGCTTCAGAAAATTGGTTTAGTTAAATAATATCTGACTTAAAAGAAAATAAGAATGATAGGTCATAACATCATATTGCTATTCGCCCTTTTCGCAGGAAGCTGTTCATCTTCCACTACGTCAGGTCATACTGAAACAGGCAATAAGCATAATACAGATACCACCAGTACAATGAACACCCATCTTACTACAAGCAATCTTGTTCAGGATATTGTCAAACACCCTGCATTCAGTGGCTTTGGCGAATTGTTGTTGCCCAATGACGATAACACCCGCTATTACAATACGCCAATCACAAGCATTGGTACATTGATGCCCTATCATAATGCCGTTAACCCTAACGAGATTGTACAATCGCTCAATCAGTTGATTGATGATGCCAATAACGGGAAAACCGTTTTTTATAGCTTTTATACCGATGCGCAGAAGAAGCAAGACCCCAATAAAAACAATACAGGACTGTTCTTTTATCGCGGCGACCCCGATGCCCCGTTTGCCATAGTCTGCCCGGGTGGTGCATTTGCCTACGTTGGTTCGTTGCACGAGGGTTTGCCGTTGGCATCGGAAATCAGCAAAAAGAAATTGAATGCCTTTGTCATCCGTTACCGGATTGGCAGTGAAGAATGGGCAACAGAGGATTTGGCAAATGCGATAAGTTTCATTTTTCAGAATGCAAAGACCCTGCAAGTAGATACAAAGAACTATTCATTATGGGGTTTCTCCGCAAGGGCGAGAATGGTTGGCAATATTGCGGATTATGGTGTTAATGCCTTTACCACAGGGAACCATCCGAAACCTGTTACCGCAGTAATCGCTTACACAGGTCAATCCACATACAATAAAGGCTTTCCCGCCACATTCATTACCAACAGTGAAAATGACAGGATAGCTAACATACAAACCGTAGATAGGCGTGTTCAGAATTTGAAAAACGCAGGCGTTACCGTTGCTTACGAACGGTATAAAACCGCAGGTCACGGGTTCGCTTTGGGAACAGGAACAGATGCGGCAGGTTGGCTGCCCAAAGCCGTAGATTTTTGGAAAAGCCAAATGATAAAGTAACCACTTCAATTAAAAATACACTATTGCAAAAACTTAAACAGTAATCATTATGAAAAAATTTATTCTTGGGCTATTCATCATCATTATGGGAACAACAGCAGCATTTTCACAAAGCACCCCGCAGGAGCAGGAAGTTATCAAGCTATCCAAAGATAAATGGAAATGGATGGCAGATAAAAATGCAGATACGCTGAAAACGTTATTTCACGAAAAGTCTGTTTTTGTGCATATGGGCGGAAGTTGGGGAAAAGAACAGGAACTTAACACAATTAAAACTGGTGGCATCTGGTACAAAAAAGCGGAAGTGTACAGTGTAACAGTTAATATAATCGACAACACTGCTATTCTCTTAAATGATATTGATTTAGAAGCAGTTGTCGGCGGTAATACAGTTACTAATCCTTTTATGGTAACCGAAGTATATATCAGGGAAAACGGTCAATGGAAAATGGGGTCACTCACATTTTCTCGTTTGCTTCGCCCAGTTAAAATGAACAGCAATGACAAAAAATAATGAATAGAATTGTTATAGAGATTTTGGGTATCAGTGATATTGGTAGGTAAAACAGTAATAGGTATAAGTCAATTATTTTTTATGTTCCGAAATTTGTATAGTAAATAGAAGTAAATGAAGCAGTTAAAAATAATAGGTCTTATAACGATGATAATTTCCATTTCATTGTTTACAAACCACGTAAAAGCACAGCAAATGGCAACAGCAAATAAAAGTTTAAGTCCACAAGAGCAAAGCATTATTTCTATTTCCGCATTGACCGCAAAAGGCGATTTGGATAAACTGAAAACAGCCTTAAATACAGGGCTTGAAAATGGGCTTACCGTTAATGAAATAAAAGAAGCGTTGGTACACACTTATGCTTATTGCGGATTTCCACGTAGCATAAGGGGCTTGCAAACCTTTATGGAAGTAATGGATGAACGCAAGGCAAAAGGCATCAACGATAAGGTTGGCAAAGAGGCTTCAAAGATTGATGAAACAGGCAGTAAGTACGAGCGAGGCAAAAAGATTTTAGGCGAACTGACCAAAACACCCCAACCTGAAACGCTGACAGGCTATTCAGCATTTGCACCGACAATAGATACCTTTTTAAAAGAACATCTCTTTGCAGATATTTTTGAAAGGGATGTATTGAGCTATGCTCAAAGGGAGCTGGTTACAGTTTCCGTTATAGCCGCTATCGGTAATGCGGAACCGATGCTTAAAAGCCATTTGACCATCTGCCTGAATGTAGGCTTAACGCCGGAGCAGTTACAGGAGTATGTTGAGGTGCTGAAATCAGCCATCGGGAAAAAGGAAGCGAAATCAGCACAAAAAGTCTTGGACGAAGTGCTTAAAAGCCGTTAGGGTAAGTAATGCAGATTGCGGAGCAATAAAATCAGAACGTCAAAAAATCATAGTGCAACTAAAAAATAATACAATGGACAATAAAGACTTAGGCAATACGAGCAGACGGGATTTTATTGCAAAATCCGTAATGGCAAGCGCAGGTGCAGTATTCGGAGGTTCAATGTTGACCTCTTTTACTGCTGAAAAAAAGAATGGTACAGAAGATAATAACACGGCGACAGTTGGTGTAGGAAAGCGAAAGTTAGGAAAGTTGGAAGTTTCCGCTATTGGTTTAGGCGTTCAGAATATGAGCCGTACCTATCAGACTACCATACCGAACAGGAAAGAAATGCACAATATCATCAGAAATGCTTTTGATAATGGCGTTACCTTTTTTGATGCCGCCGAAGCCTATGGCCCGTGGGAAGTGGAAAAGATATTGGGCGAGGGAGTAGCTTCATTCAGAGATAAAATCGTCATCGCTACAAAGTACGGATGGAATATTGACCAGGAAACGGGCAAGCGGCTTTCGGGGCTGAACAGCCAACCTCAACATATCAAAAAGGTGGTTGAGGGAATGCTGAAACGACTGAATACCGACCGCATTGATTTGTTATATCAGCATCGTGTTGACCCGCAAGTACCTATTGAAGATGTTGTCGGAGCCATAAAGGATTTGATTAAGGAGGGTAAGGTGTTGCATTACGGACTATCCGAACCGGGACATCAGACTGTCAGGAGAGCGCACAAGGAGCATCCGGTAACAGCCATTCAAAATGAACATTCATTGATATGGCGTGGCGCAGAAAATAAAATCATTCCGCTTTGTGAAGAGTTGGGCATCGGCTTCGTACCGTGGAGCCCTTTGGGTGTCGGCTTTTTGACTGGAGCCATTGATGCAGGGACACGATTTGCACAGGGCGATATTCGGGGAATAGAAAGCCGTTTTTCGCCGGAGAACTTACCCAATAACCTTAAACTATTGGAAGTGCTGCAAAGTTGGGCAGCAAAAAAAGAAGCGACACCCGGTCAAATTTCACTGGCTTGGCTGCTGCATCAAAAACCGTGGATTGTACCTATTCCCGGCACTACCCAAATCGCGCATATGTTAGAAAACGCAGGTGCAGGTAATGTGAAATTTACAGCCAGTGAATATCAGGAATTAAATAACCAATTGGCAGGTATTAAAATCATCGGAGAAAGGTTACCACAGGGTGTACTGGTTTTTTCAGATGTGGAAGCACCTGAAAAAAAACAATAAAGATAAAAGGCTTAACAGCTATAAATCATAAAAAACAATGGAAAAAGTAATATTAAACAACGGAGTAGAAATGCCTATTTTGGGCTTTGGTGTTTTTCAGGTAACAGACCTTGATGAATGCGAACAAAGTGTTTTAAATGCAATAGAAACAGGCTACCGCCTTATTGATACAGCAGCTTCCTACGGGAACGAAACGGCAGTAGGCAACGCCATTAAAAAAAGTGTTGTTCCGAGGGAAGAACTGTTTATTACCACCAAACTTTGGGTAGAAGATACAGGCTACGAAAAAACAAAAAAGGCATTTGAAAAATCCTTGAACAAGTTGCAATTAGATTATTTGGACTTGTATTTAATTCATCAGCCTTATGGCGATATTCACGGCTCTTGGCGTGCAATGGAAGAACTGTACAAAGCAGGGAAAATAAAAGCCATCGGCATTAGCAATTTCCACCCTGACAGGGTTGTGGATTTAATGGCGTTCAATGAAATTGTACCTGCCGTTAATCAGATAGAAACACACCCATTCAATCAGCAGATTGAAACGCAAAAATTCTTACAGGAAAACAACATACAAATCCAATCTTGGGCTTCATTTGCAGAGGGCAAGAACGACCTTTTCAAAAACGAGATATTGGCTTCTATTGGCAAGAAGTATAACAAGTCCATAGCGCAAGTTGTACTGCGTTGGCTTACCCAAAGAGGCGTTGCAGTTATTCCAAAATCAGTGAAGAAAGAAAGAATGATTGAGAACAAAAACGTTTTTGATTTTGAATTGAGCGCAGAAGACATAAATGCCATTCAGACATTAGACACCAAAGAAAGTTTGTTTTTCAGCCACCGTGACCCCGAAATGGTAAAATGGTTGACAAGTCGCAAACTTCCCGAATAAAATAAATGAAAGATTATGCAAAAAAGAACATTAGGAAATAACGGATTAGAAGTATCAGCATTAGGTTTAGGCTGTATGGGTCTAAGTTTCGGCTATGGGCAACCTACCGAAAAGAACGAAGCTGTGAAACTATTGCGCTCCGCTTATGAGCAGGGCATTACTTTTTTTGATACCGCCGAAGCCTACGGACCATACGCCAACGAAGAACTGTTGGGCGAAGCCCTTGCGCCGTTCCGTAACGATATAGTGATTGCAACAAAATTTGGTTTCAAAGACGGCAAGCCCGACTTAGGAATGGACAGCCGCCCCGAAACCATCAAAGCGGTTGCTGAAGCAGCACTGAAAAGATTAAAGACGGATTACATTGATTTGTTCTACCAACACAGGATTGACCCCAATGTACCAATTGAAGAAGTTGCAGAAGCCGTAAAAGAATTGATAAAAGAGGGAAAGGTAAAAAACTTTGGTCTGTCTGAAGCAGGAACAGAAACCATACGCAAGGCACACGCTGTACAACCTGTTACCGCATTGCAGAGTGAATACTCGATGTTCTTCCGTGAACCTGAAAAAGAAATTATCCCAACATTAGAAGAACTGGGCATTGGCTTCGTGCCGTTCAGTCCGTTGGGCAAAGGCTTTCTGACAGGAGCAATAAACAAAGACACTACGTTTAGTAAAGACGATTTCAGAAGCACTGTACCACGTTTTCAGCCGGAACATATTGCAGCTAATCAGGAATTGGTTGATTTGGTAGGTGCAATAGCAAAGGAACATAATGCGACACCTGCACAGGTGGCATTGTCCTGGCTTTTGGCTCAAAAACCTTTCATTGTTCCGATACCAGGCACAACGAAATTAAACCGCCTGCAGGAAAATATCGGAGGGGCAAACCTTGCCTTGTCATCTGAAGAACTGAACCGGATTAATATAACGTTAGACACTATCAAGATTTCAGGCGAACGCTATCCTGCAAACTTAATGGCAAGAGTTGGAAAATAAATGATAAAAGTTATGAAACAGATAACCTTATTACTAATAACAATAGCTATGGCAACAAGTGTAAATGCGCAAAATAAGAAACCCAAAGGCAAACAAAGCCCCTTGGTTATTGAAACGCAAGGCAGTTTTGCAGTAGGCGGCACAATGCTGAACACACCGGGAAATTTCGAGGTAGTTAATGCGCTGAAACCCGACGGACAAACGCTGCACGGCGACCACGCCTACGTTTTCTATCAGGTTCCTCCAAAAGCCCATAAATTCCCGTTAGTGTTCTTACACGGCGCAGGTCAGTCTAAAAAAACGTGGGAAACCACACCCGACGGGCGTGAGGGCTTCCAAACCATCTTTTTGAGAAAAGGTTATGGAGTTTATCTGCTTGACCAACCAAGACGTGGCGAAGCAGGTAAAAGTACCGTGGATGCAACGGTTAAGGCTACACCTGATGAACAGTTTTGGTTTACCCAGTTCAGGATAGGCAATTATCCCGATTACTTTCCGAATGTGCAGTTCCCCAAAGACAAAGCCTCATTAGAGCAGTTTTATAGGCAAATGACCCCCAATGTGGGGGCTTTTGATGCCAACGTTGTCACAAATGCCGTTTCACAGCTATTCGACAAAATTGGCGACGGTATATTGGTTACGCACTCGCAGGGTTGTGGCGTGGGTTGGCTCACAGCCATAAAGAACGACAAGATTAAAGCGGTAGTTGCTTATGAACCTTACAGTGGTTTTGTGTTCCCAAAGGGAGAACTGCCACAGCCTATCAACTCAACAGGGCTTTTCGGTGCGTTAAGTGGCGTGGAGATACCACTGGCTGATTTTGAGAAGCTGACCAAGAAACCTATCGTTATCTATTATGGCGACAACATCGCCAAAGAGCCAACCAAAGTATGGAATGAAGACCACTGGCGTTCAGGTCTTGAAATGGCAAGGCTTTGGGCGGCAGCCATCAATAAACACGGTGGCGATGCCAAAGTGGTGCATCTGCCTGAAATTGGAGTAAAGGGCAATACGCACTTTATAATGTCCGACCTGAACAATGTACAGGTAGCGGACCTGATGGCGAATTGGCTGAAAGAAAAAGGGCTGGATAAATAATGGTAAAACATAAAATAATTAGAAAAATGAAAAAGTTAACATCAATAATCGCAGTAGCTATGTCAACATTTGCAACCGATACAGTCAATGCCCAATACCATCAAAAGGCTGAACAAAATCCTTTTACGTTGGTATATGACGGAGCCATAACCAAAAATGAAAAAGGTAAAGTGAACATCCATCCTGTTACCTATAAATTGAACGGGATAGATATTGCTGCCAACGTTTATACGCCAGCAAACTATGATGCTTCAAAAAAATATCCTGCCGTAGTAGTGGCACATCCCAACGGTGGTATCAAAGAGCAAACAGCCGGGCTGTATGCACAGCATTTGGCAGAAGCAGGTTATATCACTATTGCCTTTGATGCAGCCTATCAGGGAGCAAGCGGTGGCGAGCCTCGTCATACCGATAAACCTCAATACCGTACTGAAGACATACACGGTGCAGCAGATTATATTACGCAATATCCGGGCGTTGATGCCAACCGTTTAGGTGTATTGGGTATTTGTGGCGGTGGTGGTTACACCTTAAAAGCTGCCCAGTCTGACAAGCGTTTCAAAGCAGTAGCTACATTAAGTATGTTCAATTCAGGAGAGGTAAGACGTAACGGTTTCCAAAACTCACAATTAAACACCATTGAACAACGCTTAAAGCAAGCATCGGATGCACGGGCGCAGGAAGCCGCAGGCGGTAAAATCCTGTTTTCCGGCGTGGCAAGCATTACCGATGAAGAAATCGCTAAAACACCTACTGATTTATACCGTGAGGGATATGAATACTATTACAGAAGCCACGCACATCCAAATTCCACATTTCCGTACACCACAAGCAGCCTGATGGATTTAATGACCTGGGATGCTACCGACCAGATTGAGTTAATCAATCAGCCTTTGCTGATGATGGCAGGAAGCAAAGCCGATACAAAATATATGACCGATGAGGCATTTGCTAAGGCAACCAATGCCAAAAACAAGGAGTTGTTTTTGATTGAGGGAGCAACGCACATACAGACCTATTGGAAACCTGAATATGTATCGCAGGCAACAAGCAAGCTGATAAAATTCTTTCAGGCGAACTTATAAGCAACAATGATGAAACATAATTTGATGTATATCCTGCCGCTTGTAGCGATGTTATTTACAGCGTGCAACAACAATCAGAAAATGGAAGAAACAAAACAGCACAGTGAGCCAGTTTTCGCAAAAGGCGAAAAGGTTGCCAACGATAATTTCACAGGAACAGTTTACCTCAACTATTTGGTGGAAACCGATACTACCCATAATGTAAATATCGGTTCAGTAACCTTTGAGCCGGGAGCAAGAACCAACTGGCACTATCACAAAGGCGGGCAGATACTTTTGGTAACAGAGGGAACAGGTCTGTATCAGGAAAAAGGTAAGCCAATAGAAACAATTAAAAAGGGCGAGGTAGTAAAATGCCCGCCTAATATAGAGCATTGGCACGGAGCAACACCTACCGAAGCAATGACACACATTGCAATAGGAACGAATACTAATATTGGCGGTGCTGTTTGGCTGCAACCAGTAACAGATGAAGAGTACAACCAATAATTAAAAACAAAATGGTTAAAGAATAGAATTGATTGAGTGAGGAGCTAAACAGTGCCTAAATACAAAAGATTTAGGCACTTTTAGCATTAAGCCTAACCCCAAATATCAGGAATTTCAAAATGAAGCGAATGGATAAATTTTACGATGAAACATATCTTAAATTGGAAACTGCAATTCAGGAACTGGAGATTGAAACCGACTGCCCCATCAAAAGAATAGAAGCGGTTATACAGCTTATCATTCAGAGCCTTGTCGACTTAAAGGAGTTTGTACTGAAAAACGACTTTAAGAATATGGAAGAAGAAATCCATTTTTTCAAGTATCAGAAACCTGTTATTGTTTCAAAGCTCATCTACTATAATACCATTTACAAAATCGAAACAAGAAGACCGTACGGAAATAAGCGCACCAAGAAATATTTTACCAAAGAACTGAAAAAGCTAAAAAGGTTCTTTGAAAACAACCTCGATTTTTACAAGTATTACCGGAGCAATAATTCTTTCGTTGATGAGAAATTTTTTGTACGTGGAAAACACGATATAAGGCTATGGTTAGATACGTTTTATTTTGAAGCAGACCATCGTTTTTCTACTTCACACGATTATAAGGTAGCTAAGATAATTGCTAATGACCTGATACAAGTTTATTTGGAGGACAGGCTAAATAATATCAGTCAGAAAAAGGGGGCGGATGCTTCGCTGACTTGGACAGCAAGCAAAACAGCGCTAACCGAACTGATATATGCACTGTATTCCCACGGTGTATATCCTGACTACATTTTAATGCGGTAGTATATAGTCTTCAGCGCCTCAAAACCGATTATATTGATCTTTCACAATTGCGAGCGTAGATGCTAATATTCCCATTCAGGAAACTATTGGTACAATTGTAGACCTTGTCAAAAAAGGTGTTGTTCGCTACATATGTTTAGCAATAACTATTTGACAATGAATGAGGAATGCTATCTGGTATATGAAAAAAGGGATGATTTTTCAATCACCCCTTCCAGTGGACTGAGAGGGATCACAAATAGCCTCTTAATAAATATTAATAACCTACTGTAAAACGCTCGCGGCTGTGCTTAGGGTGCTCAACCTCGTCTGCAATTGCTACTGCCAAATCTTCTACCGAAATATAGCAGCGGCCAGCTTCGTCAAACACTGGACTATCTTTTCCTGTACGGTAAACTCCTGTACGTATACCTGATGTTCCTGGATGCATTTCAATTGGAGGACTAATAAAGGTCCATTCAAGTTCGGTTTCATCTTTTAATTCGTTCTGGTAATCGCGTGCTGCGGAGGCGCCTGCCTTAAATTCTGCTGGAAATTGTGGGGAGTCAACCAATTGCTGACCATCAATAAATAAGCTTCCCGCCCCACCAACAACCAGTAAACGCTTTACACCTGATTTTTTCAAGCCGACCTGAATCGCTTTCGATCCAGCAAGAAAGTCAGCATATAAATTCGGATTCGTCCAGCCTGCGTTAAATGCGCTGATCACAGAATCACTACCTTTAACCGCATCTGCTAACGCATCGATATTCGTTGCATCTACCGGTACGATATTCAATCCACTTTGCGGTTCAATATTTTCCGGATTACGAACGAGGGCCGTTACCTGATGTCCTCTTTGCATTAGTTCATTTAATAATGCTTTTCCTACGAAGCCTGATGCTCCAATTAATGCTACTTTCATGTTTATAGTTTGTTTATATATTATATACTGTAATATAAGTTATTACAGTAATGATTAAAAAAATTACTCGAATTGATTGCAAAAGTCAGCTAAGCTTATCCTGTTCAATTGGTGAATAAGCGCATTATCTGCCTGATTATACAAGTGATGCAAGTGATAATTGATTTGTTTTCCAACCCTGCAATCAGGATTAGTCCGGTTTGATTTACCTAACAACGGCACGGTATTGATGGCTTTATAAACATCTGAAAGAAGTAATTGCTCCGCTGGTTTAGCAAGTGATACTCCACCACCCTTACCTTCCCGGGTGATGACAAGCCCATTGTTACTTAATATACTCAATGACTTTCTTACCATTGCTGGGTTAATGCCAATACTGCCGGCAATATAAGTCGATGACACACTGTCTTCAGTCAGTGCAAGCAGCGTCAGAATATGTAAGGCGGTAGCAAATTGTATATTGTTCATTCTGTAATAATTATTATTACAGAACAAATGTACTTGTTTACTTTGGATTTACACTTATTTTTAATCAAGTAAAAATAGATAACTATTAAAAAAGGTTTATATAATTTATTAGTCCCGTTGTCGCAATTCACTAACTAGTATATTAGAGGGATCACAATCGAACACTTAATACCCATTCTGACATTCTTGGGGAATATTAAGTGATTAACTTGTTCCCTGATAACAATATCAATTAAAAGATTGCCGAAGCTCCAAAGGGGAAACTGAAGTTCTGTTTTTGAACAAACGATAAAACAATTGCGGATGTTCAAAACCGAGTTGGTAAGCAATTTCTGAAACCGACATCCGTGTAGTGGAAAGCAACTCTTTGGATTTTTCGATCAGGCGGTTCTGGATATGCTGCTGTGTGGTTTGCCCGGTGTGGACCAGCAGCATATCACTCAGATCAAATAGTGGCTATTACAGAGTAGCAAAGTTCGACTCCTTACTTCATTATAATACAAAAGGCGCTGATTTGCAGCGCCTTTTGTGATCAGCGGACTGAGAGGGATCACAGTCGACACCTAATACCAATTCTGACTTTTTTTGATAGTATTGGAGTTCGTTAATTAAGGGCAATATTTACGTAAATAGCATTTCAATTTGGCGTAAACGCACCCTTAATTTTTCAAGTCGTGATATTTCTTTTACAGATAAAAAATATGAATATGGAATCTCCAATAAAACTTGATATTTATATCACTTATCCGGGACATTGTGAAAAAGCATTCCGGTTTTATGAGCAGCATTTAAATGCGAAAATAAATATGATGCTGCCTCATCCACAGCCTCCTTCTAACTTTCCGAAAGAATGGAAAGATCCAATTCTTCATGCCATTGTAGAGATAGGTGGTACGATTGTTCGAGGTGCAGATGTTCCTAATGCCGAACCTATGCGTAGTGCTTATCTTACGCTTAGATTTGATACATCCGAAAAAGCGGAACAGATTTACAGTCTGCTTTCGAGTGAGGGAGAGGTGTTTATGAAATTAGAAAAGACTCCATTTGCGAATCGTTTTGCTATACTCCGTGACAAATTTGGCACGTCATGGATGCTTCTTAATGAGCATTAGCACCCACTCCTTACATTGAATCTGAAAATTAATAAAAACACTTTTTAACTGATAAATTCTCTAACTCCTTCCCCTACTTCTTGGAAATTTTATAGGGTTTGCCTTTATTGTCATAAGTGATCCATTCACCGGTCGGCTCGCCATTTTCGAAACTGCCGGAACGTTTGAGTGTGCCGTCAATTCGGAACCACTCCCAATATCCCTCTGGTTTGCCATCCACAATATTACCTTTAGACCAGACTGTTTTACCGTTAGCATGTTACTTTATGGCAACAGCATCAATTATTTCCGTCTTTTTATCTTTAATTTTCTTGTCTGCCATTTTTTATTACCAAATTATAAATAATATAGGATATCATTTGTAATGGTCGAGAGTTTTTAAAAACTAGGCTGCGAGCCAGGTTTAACAGATAAGAAGCTTAAAAATTATCAACAGCGATCTTGACGCATTTGCCCCTGCAGATTGTCGTCTTTTGCACCTTTCTGCCTTCTACAGATCCGTTATTTTCGTATTCAATGTGTTAACAAATAATGGATAAAAAACAGGTGCTGTTTATTCAGGGCGGAGGTGACGACGGCTATACGACTGACACAAACATGGTTTCTGCTTTGGAACAAGCGTTGGGAAAAGGCTATAAGGTCTTTTATCCTCGCCTGGAAAGCAATGAAGCTGCATCTGATTTTGATTGGGTGAGCCAGATCGGAAAGAAGATAGATGACCTAAAGGATCGTGCTATCGTGGTCGCACACTCCCTTGGCGCTTCAATGCTTTTAAAATATCTTTCTGAAAATACAGTGTCCAAGAAAATAACCAGTGTGTTCCTGATTGCTGCACCATTCTGGAGCGGAACGGAAGAATGGAAACAAGGATTGAAACTTCGTGAAGATTTTGCCCAAAGCCTTCCACCAGATATCCCGGTATTCTTTTATCATTGCCGGGATGATGAAGAGGTTCCCTTCGCACAGCTAAATGCTTATAAAGAGAAGCTTCCTGAAGCTACGTATCGCGAAATTCAGAAAGGCGGGCATCAATTCGACAACAACCTCGATCCGATTGTCAGAGATATTAAAAGAATGAATGAAAGAAAGATTTCAAACTCGTAACTTTAAAATCATAATCAAAACAATTAAAAATATAAATTCACTGTATGTCATTTCAGGGATACCTCAGAACCATTTTGGAAAAAACAGGATTGAAGCCAGAGGACTTCCGCAAAATTGCCGAGGAAAAAGGATTTACCGAAAATCGCAAATTGAAGAAAGAAGTGAAAGCAGCCCAGGTGATCGCCTGGCTAAAAGAAGACTATCAATTGGGCCACGGCCATTCCATGGCCATAGTTGCTTTGCTCAAAGGCGATAAAGACGAACACAGTGTGTAACTGTCACGTTCATTCCGTAATCATTCTTCCGTACGTCACGATGTAACAGCAAGCTATGCTAACAACTCTTATCAACGATATCACACAACAATTAAATGACCTGGATAATGGCGACTTATGGCTGGATGAAAATTTCGCCAAGAAATTGGAACAGGTAAATGAAATGAATGCTTTTACCCGGCCGCTTCCTGATTTACATAGTCCCGCTGAATTGCTCTCACATCTCATCGTTTGGCGCAGGATCAACATAAAACGGCTGAATGGCGAAACAGTCAGACTGCAAGTCGATGATCCTATTAACTGGAAAGCCAACGAAGAACTGCGACCTAATGGATGGGAAGCACTTAAAAAAGAATTCTATCAGAGCAAGCAAGAGGTAATCGACATGCTAAGCGGTAAAGACGACAGCTATCTCCATACGATCTCGACCCATTATGGCAAAGACTTCAGATACCTCTTACAGGGACTTGTACATCATGACGTGTATCATCTAGGTCAGCTGGGTATCTCTATTAAGTATTTAAAAAAGTAACTGCCTGATATTTCGCTATGGCAGACATTTGAGATAACAGTTCACTTACAGCTGGTAGGGTACATTAATAATATGTTGTTTATCTTGCAGAAATAATTTTTACTGTTTCTTTTCAGTACTTCCAGTTGTTTCATAATATTCTTTCGCGTCGTTTGAACGATAATATCTACAATAAGATCTTCTAATACTTTTCCCTTTCTTCTTCATTTCGACGAGCAAGGAAATCAGCTATTCTCGGATCTAAATCTCTTGGGGATGCTTTACTTTTTTTAATGCGTGATTTTTGTTTCATAAACTAGCTTCATCTGAGAGGGATTCGAACTTACACGATATTAAAAATGATTGATTATCAATTTTTTATACCAAAAACTCATGATAAAGATGAAGTAGCAGAATAAGCTTAAAATAGAAAAGCCTGTCTAAATCAACGATTTAACAGGCTTTTGATACTATTATGCGGAGAGTTAGGGATTCGAACCCCAGGACCTGTTACAGTCAACAGTTTTCAAGACTGCCGCAATCGACCACTCTGCCAACTCTCCGCGACAAAAGTACAAATAGTCACTTCATTTGCAAATTGCTTTTATTGATTTTTTTGAAATATCATTTAAGCTATTCAGTATTAGTAAATTAATTTTGATTGGAATATGCGCTGGCGAAGCATGGAAGCGCTTCAGCGGGAGGCTTCAGCTGAAAGTTGGTAACTTGCGCCCTTATTCTTGAATACATTGCCCTTTAAAATGAGAGAGCTACAACGTTATTTCGAAACATTCCTTATCAATTCAAAAGTCGCTGGTCAGCTGGGCCTTATATCGCGATATTTTGCAACCTCATCATCATCGTTCTCCTGGCCTATCTGTTTATGTATATAGCGAAGTGGATAACGAAGAATTTTATTCATTCCTTCTTCAAGCGTACCTCAACAAAATGGGATGATATTTTTATCGAATTTAAGTTACTCAACAACCTGGTGCAATTGATCCCGGTTCCTTTTCAGCTCTCCCCTCTTCAAAAGCAAACCTATTGCGAGTTATTTCCAGCTGGCGCGGATCGTTATTTATATAGCCGTTGGCATACTGATGCTCTCTACCCTGATGGGTAAATCTCCAGTATATTTCCTCAGTGCTTTTGGTGCCATGACGGCAATTGTACTTCTAATATTTAAGGATACCATACTGGGTCTGGTGGCAAGTGTGCAGATCTCTGCGAATGATATGGTGAGGGTTGGTGACTGGGTGGAACTGCCGAAGTTTAATGCCGACGGAAGTGCGGTGGCGATGAACCTGAACACGGTTAAGATAAGTAATTGGGATAAGACCGTAACTTCCGTGCCTACTTACTACTTTATAACAGATATCTATCGAAGTGTATTGTTTTACGGCTACTGTTGTCTGGACGGAATATGAGGGCATACAGTCGGATATATTCCACCACCTGTTTGCAGCGGCTAAGCACTTTGAACTGGAGATATTTCAGGCGCCGAGCGGTAGTGACATCGTTATGGCAGGTGAAAAAATAAGAGGAGATAAAACTTTATAATTACATTTGAAGCCTTTTGGATATAAAGAGATTACATGGTTGATATTTGCTGTATCGGGCACATTACACTGGACAAAGTCGTTAATCCTTCTGGCCAGGTACACATGCCGGGAGGAACATCGTTTTATTTCTCACATGCTATGGCTAATCTTGACGTACGCTACAGTCTGGTTACCGCCATCGCGGAATCAGAAAAGCATATCGTCTCGGATTTACGCGCAGCCGGGATTAGCGTGAATGCACTTTCGAGCAACAATACTGTTTACTTTGAGAATATTTACGGGGCCAATCAGGATAGCCGGATACAAAGAGTATTGCAGAAAGCTGATCCGTTTGATATGAGTTCGTTTCTCGATGTGGATGCCGGGATTTATCACCTGGGTCCCTTGCTTGGGGATGATATACCGCTTTCACTGATCAAATATTTATCTGCAAAAGGTGTTGTGTCTCTTGACGTTCAGGGCTTTCTCAGATTTGTTAAGGATGAGAATGTGCTGGCAACAGACTGGTCTGAAAAGACGGAAGCGCTTCCTTATGTCGATATTCTGAAAGCTAATGACGCCGAATTGGCGGTACTGACCAGTTGTGACGATATACGGGAGGGTGCAATGATCATTGCCGCCCTGGGCGTGAATGAGGTTATAGTAACGCTCGGAAGCAAGGGTTCGTTGATTTACACAGGGGGTGTTTTCTACGAGATTCCTGCATATACACCGAACCAGGTTGTAGATGCGACCGGATGTGGCGATACGTATATGGCTGGCTATCTGTATAAAAGGGCAAAAAATTATGATTGTGTGGAGGCCGGTAATTTTGGGGCAGCTATGGCTACGCTGAAGATCGAGTCTTCAGGTCCGTTTAAGGGTAGCTTTGACGATGTGGACCGGAGAATTGCCGGATAAGTGCATTCAGGAGAGTTTCCGATAGGGATAAAATCCCTTGATTCGCTTGTTGAGAAAGGTGCCCTTAGACTTGACTGCTTTCATTTCCTCATACACAGATTCGGGAACGCCCTGATACTCGTAAACCAGGCCTGAAAGGAAGACCACCTTAAGTGTAAGGGTTAACGGGTCGAAGTGATATGAGGATATAACAGACGACGGCATATTAAATACACGTTGGAGCTTTAGTTAAATACTATACAAATGTTTTATTGAATATATTTGTTTCAATGGAAGACAATAATAAACCACTCATTAGCCTGAATGACTTCAATTTGTCTTCAATTTTTGATAGTGCACACGATGCTATTATTACACTGGACACAAACGGATATATTATACACTGGAACTCTGCGGCGACCAGGATTCTGGGTCATGCTCCCGTAGATGTGATCGGTAAGCACATAGATTTTATCATTCCGGAGCGCCTTGTTTTTGACGAGAAGATCAATCTCCGGAAACTGACTACGGGTGGCTCGATGGAACACTACCAGACAGTCAGGTTAAACGAACAAAACAAAGAAGTATATATATCGCTAACTGCATCTGCGATCATAGATGCTCAGGGAAGAGTACTTGGCATATCGCATATCTTTCATGATCTCACCATGCAGCAGGTGACCGAAGAGAAGCAGGCGATGCTGGCTGCAATAATTGAATCGTCGGATGACGCTATCCTTAGTAAGACACTTGATGGCTTCATTACAAGCTGGAATAAGGGGGCTGAGCTTATATTTGGTTACACGGAAAAGGAAATCATAGGTGAGCACATTTCTTTTCTCATTCCGAAGGAACGCCTGTCTGAAGAAGATAATATCATCAGCAATATTAAAAGAGGTATTAAAGTTGAGCACCTTGAGACGGTTCGGCTTGGTAAAGGAGGCCGGGAAATCTCGGTATCGCTGACTATTTCTCCTGTTAAGGATAAGGACGGAAATATAATAGGTGCATCGAAGATTGCACGTGATATAACTAAAAATAAAGAAGCAGAAAGAGCCATCAAGCGCCACGCCCGTGATCTTGAAATTCTGAACGCTATCGGCAAAGTTATTTCAGAGGGCCTTGAAGTGGAGATGATCCTGCAGAAGGTTACTGATGCTACGACACAGCTGACGGGAGCGGAATTCGGTGCTTTTTACTACAACACGGTGGACGGGATTGGCAATCCTGTACGTCTTCATACTTTATCGGGAGCGTCTAAAGGATCTCTTGGAAACTTTGGTTCACCTGAGTTTGCGACGCTATTTGGAAACATCTTTCTGGATGGGAATATTGTTCGGATTGACGAGCTCAGGGAGGACGAACGTTATTTGAACAATGCGCCACTTCCTGGCCTGCCGCAGGATTGTATACAGATTTCGAGCTTGTTGGTTGTTCCTGTTACAACGAAAGGAAATGTTGTAGTCGGGGGACTTGTATTCGGGCATTCCGAGGCTGCAGTGTTCACTAAGAATCAGGAAAATCTGGTTGCTGGTGTAGCGGCTCAGGCGGCTACAGCACTTGACAATGCCAAATTATACGAGGAAGTTAAAGCGCTCAACGCTAAGAAAGACGAATTCATCGGATTGGCCAGTCATGAACTTAAGACCCCTCTTACAAGCATGAAGGGCTTTTTGCAGATACTGGAACGGAACGAGTCGGGAGAGCTGAATAAAGTGTTCATCAAAAAGGCACTTAAGCAGCTGAACAAAATATCGGATTTAGTCTCGGATTTGTTGGATGTCTCCAAGATACAATCGGGAAAGCTTTATCTCGATTTCGAGACCTTCGACTTTCAAACCTTGTTACACGAGGTTATTGAGCTGGTCCAATTTACTTCGGATACTCATCAGATTGAGCTGGACAGCGACAGTATTGTGCTTCCGGTGCAGGCTGACAGGCAGCGCGTGGAGCAGGTGATTATAAACCTGATTTCTAATGCAATTAAATATTCTCCTGATGCATCGAAAGTGGTTATCCGGGTTAGAAAAACCGATCTGGAAGTACGAGTGGGGATTCAGGACTTCGGATTTGGTATTGAATCGGAGCAGATGGTTAATATATTCACCCGCTTCTTCCGTGTGGAGAGTATAGCTTCGCATATCTCAGGACTTGGAATTGGCTTGTTTATCACAAAAGAGATTGTGGAAAGACATAAGGGCCGCATCTGGGTTGAAAGCGAACACGGTAGGGGGTCTGAGTTTTTCTTTACCTTGCCTCTGATAAGAGAACTTGCAGAATAAGGACTTGCAGGTTCTCTTAGAGCACCAGCTCGCTATGCAGCCTTTCCAGCGTCGACTGAGGATCGGTGCAGAAGCCGGGATGTACACGGGAGGTCTGCAATATGGTGCTTCGCATCGCGGTGATCCAGCGGAAGCGATCTGCTATTGACTGTTGGCCTATTGGACCGCCATGTTTCCCTCCTGCGCAGATCTGAGCAAATGCATTTAGATTTTGCTCAACGACGTGTAAGTCCAGGTCCGGAGCAAATGCCAGAAGACGCTGCGGATTGATTGTCATCGTCATTTTTAAGAACCGCGATGAAGAACAGTACAGAATCACACCGACATTGAGGAATTCTTCGCGTTCTACCCTCGGAACCAGGCGGATTACAGCGTACTCAAATAAGTGTTTGTCTTGCATTTTGGGCTTCTTTAACGAATATATCAGAACTAGTGATTCTGGTTGATAAAAAATCATAATATACGCGGCGGTTCAGTTCTGCCTGTTCCTTTGACTGTGTAGATAGCCACTCGTCCGGTATCAGGCCGACAATGGACTGGATCTGCTGTGGGGCCAGGATTGAAGTAAAGTCTTGATTTACAAAGTCGAGCTGAGTGGCCTGAGACAGTAGTACATGGTCTTTGACCTGTATAAAAGGTTTTCGCGCCTGTTCTTCCCAATTGCTCCAGGAATGGTGGAAATACAAGGATGCACCATGGTCTATGAGCCATAGCTCATTATGCCACATCAGCATATTAGTATTTCTGGCTGTACGGTCGACATTGGTAAGCAGACAGTCCAGCCATACAATCTTTGAAGCGAGAAGCGGGTCGACCGTATTCACCACGGGGTCAAATGTAATAGCACCCGATAGATAATGCAGGGCGAGGTTAAGTCCTCTGCTGAACTTGAGCAGATCCTGAATTTCTTCGTCTCCTTCTGTGCGTCCAAACGCTTCATCCAGCTCGGCGAATACGACTTCCGGAACTTTTAGACCAAGGGTTCTGGCTATTTCACAACCGAGAAGCTCTGCGGTAAGTGCTTTAACACCCTGTCCGGCGCCCCTGAACTTCAATACATACAAAAAATCGTCGTCCGCTTCTGCGATTGCCGGCAGCGATCCTCCTTCCCTGAGAGGAACGACGTAGCGGGTGACATTTACCGTTCTTAATTGTCTCGTTCTTTCGTCCATATTCTTGCGCCAAATTTAGAATTAATTATTTATGCCGGAACAGGGTTTTGGCTATGTTTAGTTAATATCAACAAACAAGTTGTTCTTGTATATGTTCCAGTATAAAATAGATACATAATGGAAAACATTACTGATAAATTAACGAATACGCTGAACAATTCGTTCCTGAAAAATAGCGGAACACCAAATGTGGACACTACTGAACGTGTTATTTCTATAGCGGCAGGTGCCTTCATTTTCTATAAGGGACTGAAGAATATCTGGCATCATCCCATCATTGCATTGCAGGAAGCGGCAGTGGGCGGGGTTTTACTTTATCGCGGAGCGACAGGAGTATGTCCTGTTTACACCAGGTTAGGTAAAGACACTTCGGATCCGGAAGCGATCAATATCACGGAACGGTTTATTGTGAATGTTCCAAGGGAAACGCTTTATCGTTTCTGGAGCGATGTATCCAATCTTCCGAAATTTATGAAGCACCTGAAGTCTGTTGAGCAAACTGGAGATAACGTATCTCATTGGGTTGCCAATACGCCTGGAAATATTGTCGGCTTGAGCTGGAACGCAGAAGTAACACGTCAGGAAGAGAATGCTTATATCGGCTGGCGCTCTATTGAAGGATCTATGATCGACAATGCGGGTAAAGTAGAGTTTAGCGATGCGCTTAACGGTACCGGGACTGAGCTGCTTGTTGAAATTAGCTACTTCCCTCCTGCAGGTAGTGTCGGTCGTGGTATTACTTCATTGTTCAACGGCGTGTTTGAGGATATGATCAAAGAAGATATCAATAACTTTAAACGTTACGTAGAAGCTGAAGAGTTTAAGACATTTGCCGGCTTACAGCAATAGCAAGCAAACAAAAAAGGAAGCCTTAGCTTCCTTTTTTGTTTATACATTCTTCGAATTAATTATCTATACCTCCGGGAGTAGCCATAGTAAGCAGGAATAAAGAGTCTTCATAAGCTTTAACATGGTGAGGGATGCGCTTATGAAGGGTGATCATCTGTCCGGGTTCCAGATCTTCATGATCCTGGTCCGTTGCGAAGTTGATTTTACCCTTTAACACCTGTACACTGATGACGCCGGGTGCTGTATGAGGTTTCATCTCCGCCCCTGCGTGCAATGCAATCAGAACGATACGCAGATCATCGGTTTTAAATACCGTTATGGCTGTCCGGTCGCCTTCCAACCAAGCTGTCTCCCGCTGAATCTGTTTATTTAAGTCTGACAGGTCGATCCTGACAAGCCTCGCATCCAGCAGACGCTCGCCTTCGGGGCGAAGGGAAGTTGACTCATTGCGTTTCTCTTCCATCTCTTTAGTTATAAGTGATCTGCTATTTTTTCCAGGTCCTGTGCTTTGAGCACACTGGCAGTTTCTTCCCCGTCAATCATTACTTTGACGTCCTCTGAATTAGCTTCCTGGTCTTCCTGCACGGTTCCTTCCTGGCCATTCGTGGTTTTTATTCTATTTCCAAATTTTAAAAGTTCCATATCTGTCTAACATTTAAGCACAATGATAGTTTTAAAACATGTTATTTAGGAATAGCCGGACGGTTAAGCGTGGAAATGGTATAGAAAAACGGCTTCTCCGCTAAAGGCAGTTTTCTTCTCGTCTTTAATTTCGAGGATCACCTCAACGGTAGCCTTCACTGTTCCCCGTAGGTTTACAATATCTGCCAACTTTGCCTTGAGCCGTACTTCGCTATCGACTCGTACCGCCTGACCGAAGCGAAGGCTTTCAACTCCATAGTTTATCTCCATCTTCAGGTTCTGGATGGAAACGATCTGCTGCCATAGGTAAGGGATCAGTGAAAGAGTAAGATAGCCGTGAGCGATTGTTGTCTTGAATGGACTTTCTAAAGCCGCACGTTCCGGATCTGTGTGAATCCACTGATGATCGAGGGTCGCTTCGGCAAACTTATTTATTTGATCCTGAGTGATCTTATGATAGGCCGATATGCCTAAATCCTGTCCTTTATACTGTTCAAATTCCTGGAAGTTACTTATGGTAATCATGGATGTTTATAATTTATGCCTTTAAAAACTGCTAATGTAACAGTTTACGTTCAATGTACCGGTATTGGAATTAGTGGAATGAATATTGTATTGTTAGCAGTATAAACAAGTTATGGGATTATTGAGATATATAGTTCTTGGGGCTGCAGTAGCTGCAGGCGTCAAGTATGCAACGAAAAAACGTCCGGATGGAAAGTCATTCATAGATGATATAAATGAAAAGGCTCCTGAGTGGATGAACCAGGCAAAGAAATATACTGAACAGTTCAAAGATCAGTATGGCGGGCCGAAGCCTACACATCGGGATTACGAATAGTTTTTTTGGCGGCAGGATTTTCCTGCCGCCTTTTCTTTGCAATCGTTATTTTTTGGTCAACAAGGCGTATGTAGCTGCAGTTACCAATCCGCCGAACGTATAATACAATACCGTAAGCACTTCGGCCTTTCTGTTCTTCGTTACCGGTGTGTCGTCCAGACCCATTGGTTTAGGTAGTTTCAGGGCTCCAATACCTGCTGAAGCACCGAGCATTGCACCTCTAAGCCATTTCTTGTTGACGTCGCCGGAAGCGATCAGGCTATAGTAGAGCGCGTTGCTGACAATGTCGCCGGCCAGAGTCGCCTGATGAAGGTTCTTGCCTTTCGGCGGCTCTACTCCTATCTCTAATAATGATTTAGACAACGCTTCTTTTCCGATAAGATCGATTCTGGGAGCCTTACTATCGTACCTCCTTATAGTTTCATGGAGAATATTTACAGCCAGGGCGCCAGCTAATCCGGATATGATACCTTTCAATTTTCTCATAACCTATAAAGCTCAGTTGAGAATATTTTGTTTGCCAAATAAACAATAAGTGTGGCTAATAAGATTGCAAGGGTGATATCGCTTTCAGATGCCCGGCAATAAACCATTCTATTCCGGCGATGATATAGGATATTTTCTGATGCCTGTACTGGACAGTCTGAAAGTAGACTGTGTTTTTCTCTGTGGATACATAGAACTGCAATTCGTTATCCAGCGTTCTGAAGTTTTCAGAACCAATATAGACGGCTATTGTTATACCTGTAACTTTTCCGGTAATGAGCCAGGTATAGGGTTCTGTAGTTGACTCTTCTGCACTGAATTCTCGCATATGTGTAAAGGAACAGGTGTGCCGGCTTATGGTTTCGTCTACGAAGATTAAACTTACGTATATGCGACCTGTTCTTATGTGTTTGTTATCGGATACACTAATATAAACGTTACAGCTAAGATGAAAGAAATTAAATCGTTAAATAATCGTACCGTTGTTATTACCGGTGCATCTTCAGGTGCGGGCCGGGCTATGGCGCTCGAGTTCGCCCGTCACAAGGCACGCTTGGTATTGGCAGCCAGAAATGAGACAGCACTCCTGGAACTTGCGGATGAATGCCGTGCCCTCGGATCTATGGTACTGATCGTTGCAGTTGATGTCTCTGACCCTAAAGCGGTTATCGGTCTGGCGAACGATGCAAATATTTTCGGAGGAAAGATCGACGTTTGGATTAATAACGCAGGAGTGTTAACAGCCGGTGAGTTTGATAAGGTTCCTATGGAGGTGCATGCACAGGTTATCCAAACAAACCTCATGAGTTTTCTATTTGGTGCTCACGCTGTGATGCCGTATTTTAAAAAGCAGGATAAGGGCATCCTCATTAATAATATCTCAATTGGCGGGTTTTTACCCGTTCCTCTGGGTGCATCATATACGGCAAGTAAATTCGGGCTGCGGGGCTTTTCGGAAGCTTTGAAGGCAGAGCTTCAGGGTTGGCGGGATATCCATGTATGTGATATGTTTCCAGCTTTTCTGGACACACCGGGAATACAGCATGCTGCGAACTATACGGGTAAAGTACTGAAACCGGCTCCTCCGGTCTATGACCCGATGCGTCTTGCGCAGGCAGCGGTTTCTCTGGCGCTGAAACCGAGATCGTCGGTGACAGTAGGAAGCGTATCGATGCTGTTACGGCTTGCTCATTCGCTTATGCCGGAGCTTACGGCAGGTATAACAGCAAGGGTGATCCGTACGTACCTGAAAACGGCCGATCCCATAGAAGTTACAAGTGGTAATATATTCAACCCACTCCCATTTGGTACCAGTACACATGGTGGATGGGGTGTGCCCGGCAGATCCAGGGCGCATCGTAAGTTCATACTGGCGGCTGCAGTTGTTGTTGGTGTACTGTCGGCAGGTATTATCAGTACCAGGCGCTGAACTTAAACAATTTGAGATACCTGTGGTTGTTTTAAAAAATATAAGACATGATACAATCTGATGAAAGTTTTCGTGATGAGTTTAAACCTCTTTCTATACCAGCGTCTTACGAATCTGCTGATACTCAGGAAAGCAAAATTATTTTTGCACTTGCCCAGCTGGGAGAAGGGAGCGCGGAAGAAGTTCTTGCCAAACTTGAAGAGCTTCAGCCAGGAAGCACAGACCCTCAGCTGGCTGCAATGACGGAGGTAGTGCTTTCCAGTTTTTTCAACAAGGGTCTGATAAAGGGTACGGATCATAGCGGAAAGATGAGCTACAACCTCAGTAAGATTACGGAGTCTAACGAAGGGGAAGTTAACCCCGATCTACTTGCTCCTGGTCTCGACTAGGTTTAGTTGGTTTTTAATCCAGCTGATCGATTCCCGGTTGGTTTCCTCAAATCTCCAGTGCCCGGAGATGGGTGTAATGCTGATTGTTTTTGGTGCCCGTACGGAATTAACTGCTGCATAGATGGATGTAGGCGGACAAGTGTTGTCATTATATCCCCATGAATAAAAACCCGGTACTTTGATCTGTCTCGCAAAGTTAACGACGTCGTAATATTGGATGGTATTGAGGTTCTCCGGGCGATTGTTTAATCTGGCATTGGAGGGGTTCAGCATGTGCGGCCATCCTCCCGCCCTATTGTGTAAATAACCGTTAATATCTGAAAGCGCCGGATAGAAAGATACCAGGCATTTAACTTTGGGATGCAAGGCAGCGGTGACGATAGCCAATGCTCCTCCTTGGCTACCACCTGTAACGGTAACGTTTTTGCCATCAAATTCCGGCATGCTACACAGATAATCTATTGCCTTAACACAGCCGAGGTAAACTTTTTTATAATAGTAGGTGTCGCGGTTGTGCAGGTTATTCAGCCAGTAATCGCCAAAAGCGGAGCTAATACTACGGTAAACGGTTGCGTCAATCATTGGTGAGAGGCCGTGGATCTCTGTTGTAAAGCTGATAAAGCCCTGATCTGCGAAGAAAGTATTCGGAGCGAAGGGTTTCACCCCCGCTCCCGGAGGGGAGAATAGCACCGGATATTTTCCTGGCTTTTTTGGCTTGCAAAGATAGCCATAGAGACGTTGCCCTTTTGCATTGATCTGGATACTGACAAGATAAACGTCAATGGTACTTGTTGAATGCTCCGGAAGTTGTTCAACGACCGGATTTAGCGCGACATTTCGGTTTTCTTCTATATTTTGCTTCCAGAACTGGCTGAAGTCGGCAGGTAATGATGTTGTTGCTTCTATCTTTTCCGGTGAGAAGGCAAGCTTAACTTGATTTTCATAGCTGCTTCCATTATGTTTCGCTTTGACCTTTAATTGTCTGAAACCGGGTTGTTCGCTGGTACCTACGTCAATAGTTCCATACCCTTCTTTTAACCTCAGGGAGCGACTTGCTTCTGTCTCAATCATCTCCGGTCCGAAGGAATATTCGACTTCAACGTCTTTGATGGGGACGCCATATTTCAATACAATCACTTTTACTTGTGCTTCCTCTCCCGTCTTGTAATTCCAGTCGGCATGATCTGGTGTCAAAAGGATTTCCACCAGTTTGAGCGGCGCAGGTGAGTTTTGTGAAAATACGGTGTGGGATATCAGTATTAACACCGTATTGATAAGGGATTTTACGGTTCTGCGGTTCATAGCGTAAAGGTTACAAAAAAATGTTATTTGGACAGCACTTTTAAGTAATTTTGTGGTTCGACCAATTAAAATGTCATACCGAGATTATAAGTGTCCTAAGTGTAACACTCCTTTCCATTATCAAAGTCCGAGGCCCTGGGTCCTCAAGAAACTTTTGCCGTTTCTACCTATTCGAAGCTATTTCTGCCCTAAGTGCGTCAAGAACAGGCTGGTATGGCTCAAAGATAATAAAAGAGGGGATGAAAATCAGACTAAATAGTTAGGGAACGTAACGTTCTACTGATCTTACGGAAGATGCTCCAAAGAAGCCTGTTACATTTGCACTTGTGGGATTTACTTTTTGAATGTTAGAGCGGGCATTCGGAAGTGGACTCGCAAAAAGACCACTGTTGTTCAGCTGCTCGCGGATATCTGCTAAAATATTGTAATTGGCTTCGGTTAATGACCAGGCTTCTACCCTGATATGATCTCCGGAAACAAAGGGGCTATCAATTTCAAGTTCGTAATTGCCAATTCGGTTGCCATCAACATATTTGTCCTGGAACAGGTTTATTTCGGTTGCTTTGTTGAGGAATTTGCCGTTTCGAAATATTTTGTACTGGGTAAAATCACCAGGACCTTCCAGCTCTTGTCCGCTTATGAAGGGATAATATCCTTCATCCGGATATAGCAGTTGTTTTTTCTTGTACTTGAACTCAAGGGTGTCTGGCTCCATACTTAGTCTGGGCAGCACAGAGGTTGCTTCGTATGCATTACCGTCAAACGCTACTGAAAGTGTATAGGTGCGCCCCTCTCTTCCCCGCATTGTGCTTATTTCATAAACTCCTTTTGTTATTTCTTTAAGCGTTTCGCTGTTGCCGACGTTATCTTCAAGCATTATAAGCGCGTTGCTGACGACCACGGGAGATGTGCCTGCGATAACCGGACTTGTATAATAAAGCTTGACGAAATGAGGCTCTCTCTTACTGGTTAGCCAGCCCTCTATTACCAATACCGGTTGTTCTTCCCTGATGTTGATGTCGAGTACCTTCTCACATGCGGCAAGAATGCCTGTCAGTAAAAGGAGGATGAGTATTCGTGTAATTTTCATGATCAGAATTTGAAGTTCCATGTAACGGAGGGTACAATCATCCCAAGCATGGAATACTGAACCGCCTCGAGGTTTAAAGGATTGTTCTCTTTCTGACGCAGATACATTGAAAATGCATTTCTGCGGTTAAGAGCGTTGAAGGCAGATACAACCCATTCACTGCTCACCTTTTTTCCCGGCCTTGTCTTGTTTTTGAAAGTGGCTGATAGGTCAAGGCGGTGATATGAAGGAATACGATAATTATTTCTGGCGTTTTCCGGATTATAAAGTACGGTATAGCCGCTGAACTCATACCGGGAGGATGGTAAGGTTGCCGGCGTTCCGCTGGCAGCATTATAGGTTGCAGACAAGAGGACGCGAGGGTTCAAATGGTATATAGCAACGGCTGACAATGCATGCGTTTTATCGTATTTTGCCGGATAGTAACGGTTGCTATTGATTCCGTTTATTTTACGCTCCGTTCTGCTTAGTGTATAGCTAATCCAACCGGTTAACTTTCCGGAGGATCTCTCTACTTGCAACTCCGTTCCATAGGCCCTGCCTTTGCCAACGAGTATATCTCCCTCGAGGTGCTCATTAAGCAGGGTTTCGGCGCCGTCGACGAAATCGAGCTGGTTGCTGAGCTTCCGGTAATATGCTTCTGCAGTAAACTTATATTGGGCGCTGAACGGGCGGTTTGAAAAACCGACGGAGAACTGTTTTGCCCGTTCGGGCTTGATGTTATACGAACTTGGTGTCCACATATCCAGCGGACTGGTGGAGAGGCTGTTTGAAATGAGGTGCAGATTCTGAACGGTATGGGTATAGGAGGCTTTCCATGTCGCAGATTTGCCGGTTTTCAGTGTGACTGATAATCTTGGCTGCAGACTGTGATACCATTTTATAGTCGTCCCATCATTGTATTCCCGTGGATTAACCGGATCTCTGCGGGTCCCCGGTTCTCCTGCATAGTCGTAAATAACGGTGGAATCTGTAGAGATACTCTGAAACGCTGTATAGCGTGCGCCATATTCGATGCTGAGCCGGTCTGCAGGTTTAAGCTCATGGTTCCAGAAGAGACTATAATCTGCTGAGCGTTGCCCGTTCATTCGTACAGGCTGAAAGATGGAAGCCGGACCTTCGGGCATTGCTGATCCTGGACTGAATATATGAAGAGCAGATTCGGCGCCAAAATTCACTGTGCTTCCCGGGGCGGCATACCAGTTGTAGACGTTTTTGGCGGTATAGTCACGTATCGACGCCTTCCAGAGAAAGCTGGACGTGGGTTCACTCATGGATCCAAGGCTATACCGGTAGTCGGAGAATATCAGGCTGAGGTTAGAAAATAGCGTGTTATTAACTACATGATTCCAGCGCAGGGTTCCGGTTCCGGTACCCCATTGAAGCATGAAATCTTCGGCTGACTGGATCTTATCTTTTCCGAGGTATCCCGAAATAAAGATGCGGTCCTTTTCTCCTAATGGAAAGTTGATCTTGGTGTTTAGGTCGTAGAAATAAATGGAATTATCTCTTATGTCTGGATTAGACGATTGCCGGGTGATCACGTCAGTGTACGATCTTCTGGCACTGATTAGGATGGCGCTTTTATCTTTCTCTAATGGTCCTTCCACAGTAAGACGGCTTGCGATCAGGCCAATGCCTCCTGTCGCCTGCCAGTGTTGATTATTGCCGTCCCTTAAGCGGGTATCAAGTACGGAAGAAAGACGTCCTCCGTATCTGGCAGGCATTTCTGATTTATACAAAACGGCATCCATTACTGCGTCAGGATTTGCGACGGAGAACAAGTTAAACAAATGAGAGGTGAAATACAATGGCGCTTCATCAAGGAGTACCAGATTTTGATCTACTCCTCCTCCCCTGACGTTAAAGCCAGATGCTCCATCACCAATAGTAGTCACACCAGGCAGAAGCTGGAACGACCTGATCAGGTCTGCTTCTCCAAGGAAAGACGGCAGCAGCTTTACAGCGTTCATGTTGAGTGCTTTGGCAGTTCTGTCTGAAGCTGTATTTCCAGAGACATTAATGACGACCTCCGATATCATGTTGGATTGCATATAAAGCCTGACGTTAATCACTGTATCTTTACCCGTTTGAAGGCTACGCTCCTGTGGCGCATACCCAAGGCAGGAATACTTCAGGGTTTGAGTATTTGCGGGAATTGATATCGAATAGTAACCGTAGGAGTTAGCGGCACTTGTAATTGAGGGACTGCTAACCAGTGCTGCTACAAGCGTCTCACCATTTGATGCATCCATTAAGAAACCACTCACTGTTATCATTCTTTGAGCGCGTGCCGGGTGAATAAGAAATGATGTTATGATCAGCAGGATCATAAACCGGTAAAAGGTCATATAACGGGATACGATTTTAGATAAAGATAGCATTTCTTGTATTCCAAAGATGTTATCTAATTATTTTAACTTTAACGGTTTCGAATTATGTAAGTGCTACAATGCAAGAGATCAAGAAAGTTCTGTACGAAAAATGTATCGGGTATGCTGATGAGCGGATATCCTCCATTGAAGATGCGCTACAGGCGTCACACGAGGCGTCAGTCAACGACACAAAGAGCAGTGCGGGCGATAAGTACGAAACGACGAGGGAAATGATGCAACAAGAAATTTCGCGAAACGCTCAGCAGCTAATGGAAGCGAAAAAACTGCGTATGGCACTTGATAAATTCAATTCTGAAACGGCTTCAGATATCATAAAGCAAGGCAGCTTTGTGGTTACTTCGGAGGGTGATTTCTACATAAGTATCAGTGCGGGGCAATTGACGGCGGGCGGAAGATCGGTTTATGCGATATCTGCGCATTCGCCAATCGGACGTCTGATGCTGGGGTGTAAGGCCGGAGATTCGATCGAAATGAATAAAAGGGTCTTTAACATACTGCAGGTTTACTAGCCGGTATTTATGTCACTCTTTTTGAGTCTATTGCCGTTACCCAGCTTTCGCGATCGCACCTTTTGCAGCGGCATACGTCGACGACCTCGAGATTTTCAACGTTTCCGCAAAAAGAGCAGGCATAAATACCGGCTTTGGTGATCTTGATGATCGCATTCCCGAACAGATCCGGAAGGATAGGCAATCCATAGCGTACTTTCTCATCCGGATAAAAATAGACACTTATGCTTCCGGAAGTTTCAATGATCGCTGTTTCTATCTGGCCGAGATGGGAAATGCTGTATTGCCTGAGCTCTGAGAAGAATTCATCATAAGCGAGGCCTTCTTTGCTGAAGTTGCCTATGGAAAATTCACCGTCACGGACGAGGTATGTAGCTTTGCCTTCAACGAGCGCATCAAAATTGCTACTTTTGGCTGACAGGTAGGTTGTGAGTCTGTAAGAAGAAACGATGATCGTAAAGATGACGACAGGTATGAGCATTCCTACCTCTCTATAGAACATCGGGTCACCGGCGGCAGATCCAAGGCTTATGATCACTACCAGTTCAAAGACTGACAGCTGGCCCACTCCCCGCTTCCCCAGAAGTCGTAAGCCAATCAATATGATGATGTACATGGCGAAGGTACGAATGGTGATCTCAAGCAGAAAGGGCCAGTCTTCTTCCCCTAATAACAGCTTTGTCCAGTCTATTTTAAGCAGCATTTCTTTTCAGATAAATTTTCTACCTTTAGAAACAAAAGCACAAGTATTTGTTTGAAATGCTGCTGAAAATACTACTTACAATAGCTGGTGTACTTCTTCTGATCTGGATCAGAAAGAGATTCAGATTCTGAACACAGGGCGTTTAGTCTTGCAGCGCTTTTGAAATAAGAGAAGACCCTTCCGCACTATACTGCAACTGGAGGGCGGCATCATGGCCGGCCTTACTCATCTTTTTCCATGTTTTACGCAATACGTTGATCATCTTTTCCTCACTTAGTTTGCGGATAAGATCGTCATATTGGAACTCAAGGAAAACGAGGCAAAGGGCATTTTCGATGACCTGGACGTCAGCATCCAGTTTCAGGCGCTGTTTTTGAATGATCTGCTGAACACGCTCAACTTCTTCAGTGGTATAACCGACCAGTGTCAAAATTTCTCCAGCTTTGGATGCGTGAAATTTCCCAAGATCACTTCTCCATTTGAGGTATCCGGTCCGTCCTTCCGGATAGTCGCTGCGTGGTATCTCCCATCTGCCGATATGCTGACTTCTTGATGCGAGAAGAAGGTACTCATTCGCATCGGGTTGAATCTTTTTTACCCAGTTGTACAGCTCGACCGCATAAAAATACTCTGCAGGAAAGCTTTTACCGTTCCATACGACCTGTTCAGGGCTTTGTCTATTGTATTGGTCAAAAAGCTCAAAAGCTTGTTGTAATCTACTCATAAGGTTTTTTCTTCTGATATTACTTTTTTTTGCGGAAGCAGGTCTTGAGTACACTATTTGGTGCCCTTTTTATTGTCATTGATGAGCCTTTCGCTTTCAGACTTCTGATCACGAGAACCGAATCTCCTTCATTCAAAAGGGTACCATTGCTGTCTTTAACTTCCATAGCTTATTCTTATTTCGCGAAGATAACCAAGTCATCAACAAAACAAGCAAGGGTTTCTAGAAATCCCCGGGCTCGTATTGATAAACTACCTTATATGGCAGGTTTTTTAGCTTTTGAGAGAGCTGTCCGATCTGGAGATTCTCTTCCTGTGGAGTCGGCTCACAGATACTGTAGGCCTTGCCTTCATAGATTATGGGTTTCCCTATCGCTTTATCGAAACGGACAGCCATGGTTATATGCGTAGGATAAAGAATGGCTATCATCGGGAGATTATAAATCTCTTTCACTAAGTAGAAAAACAGTGCTGCGCGGTCGTCGCAATCGCTGTATTTGGCAAACAGCGTTTCTTCGGCTGAAAGTCTCTTCTCTTTTCCGAAGTTCTCTTCATCGTCTTCATAAAGGAAGGCATAACGCGTAAAACGCATTAGGTAGTCTACACCTTTCTTTTGACTCATACCATTGATGTTTTGCTTAAGCATTGGAATAAGAGACCCATATGTTTCTTTACTTAAAGGGATATTGAAGTAAGACTCAAAGTCTACTCCGGGATAGTTTGCAAATATGGTTTCAATCTCGGGGTTTAGCTTTACGGCGAAGTGGAAGGTTTTTTGCTTATACCTGAACTCGATCCTCTTTACCTTATAATTCTCGGGCTTGAAGTCGGGAAGCCTTGTAATCTTGTAAGAGAAGGAACGGGTTGCTTCAGGTATGGCTATCCGGACCGGTAAAGGAGGATCCTGACGAAGATCAGCCTTTGGGTAGTCGTGTATATTCAGACACATGTACTTCCTGTCATCCACCATAAAGAAGGGTATATCAGCAATATCTTCGTCATTGTAGACGTAGAAGATGATCTTGTCTCCTGCGATGGCCAGTCGGGCATCATAGCCTGATTTGCTCATTAAGAACCATTTGTATAGCGTATAACGGGTATAGTTTTCGGCTTTGGGACTAATCTGTTGGGAAACTCTTCTTATGAGCTGGTAATAGAGCCAATCGTTCAATTGATAGCGTGCGCGGTAGGCGAGCATCGAGTCGACGACGGGTTTATATTTGCTTGCATCAAGCGAAGAGAAAAAGGACCTGATGGACGAAGGCTTAAGTTCAAGGGGAGGTGGGATATGAACGGACTTGTCTACTTCCAGATTATAGGTACTTTCATAAAATTCAAAGCAGTATTGGCCACTGTCGCTTTGTGCGAATGCCCGGCTTACGGAGCCGATCATAAATATAGAAATATACAACACTAGCCTGAACATGATCGTAACCCTCTTATAAAGTTACGTTTAGCGGAGCAAGAAAGTTTGCATATTAACACATTGTTACCTGATCGTTATCATATTGTTATAAAAAAGGCCGAACCAATAAGTTCAGCCTCTGTTAAGCAGGATTTTCAGCCTATTATGACCTCTAGTCTTATGGTTTTACGTTCTTCAACGGGACCAGACTATTCAGGTAGTCCTCAATATTTGAGTAACCGCTTTTACTGATCAGAGCGGCATCAGATACATTTTTTGGATTAAGCCCCTTGCTTTTTTCATAAGCGTCAGGCATTCCGTCATTGTCTGAGTCCACATAAGGCTTTCCTTTGTAAACCGGATAGCCGCCAACCTGGCTTACGTCAGTGATGATCCCCTTTTTATAGGAATCTTCAGGGAGCCGTCTTTTGATGTACTCCTTTCCTACGCCTGTTTTTCCTCCTTCTGTATACTCTATTTTTCCTGTCTTTACCTGTCTGATGATACGCTCATCAACAGCGTCGCGCTTTGGAAGAGCGGCACCTACATTTGTTAGCACATAACTATAAGCCTCCTGTGCAGACAGGGTCGACACCGGGCTCATCGGAAGGGGTTTATCGACTTTGATATTAGCAAGCTGGTCACCCGCATTTGGCAGGTTCTCTATCTGCACACCTCCATCCCAATTGTTCCTGGTTACTTTATCGTTGCCTTCTACAATATTTCCGTGAACGTAAGCCTTTCCGAATTGGTTTCTGTTAGCCTGATCTCTGCCGGATTCCGGTTTTAGGATCCGGTGTGCGATAGGTTCATTCAGGGGTGTGATTGGTCCCGGTTTGTAATAGTTATTTATAAAGTTGTAAAGAGATTTATGGTCACCTCCGTCGGCACTTCTGTTCCACCAGTTGAAAATTACATTGTTGACAAAGCCAAAGTCGCCGTACATACCTATTGAAGGGTTCCGGCTGATATTACTTGCCCATAGATTACGCATAAAGGTACTGTTGAGTCCGCCTATAGTGCTTCCGAAGGCATGGTTATATGTGTCAAGCGCTTCAGAGAAAATAGAATTCTGGATAGTGACGTTTACCGTAGGAAGTTTCTCCGGCTTTGAGCCATCACCCTTATCATATACATGCCTGTACATAGACATGTTCTCGTCAAGACCCCAGCTGGCAGATACATGGTCGATTATAATGTTGCCTACGCCATTGCCTCCAAGGGCATCATCACGACGTGTTACGTCTGTGCCGCCTCTGCGGAAACGCATGTATCTGATCACGACATCGTGTGTGTTGATCCAGAGAGATTCGCCTGCGATGCAGACGCCGTCGCCGGGCGCAGATTGGCCTGCAATGGTTATGTACGGAGCGCGAATAATAACCGGACTCTTCAGATTGATTATCCCCGCCACGTTGAACACAATGATACGGGCTCCACCCTGCTCGCAAGCCTCGCGTAAGGTACCTGGTCCGCTATCCGCAAGCGATGTTACGACGTAAACTTTTCCTCCTCTGCCGCCGAAGCTATAAGCCCCGCCGCCTTCCGCACCCGGAAATGCAGGAATAGATGCCTGCGGCAAATCAGAGGGTTTTGATGCCCAGGGGATGAATGGCTTTCCTTGTTTATTGTCTCTTTCTATGATCGGAAGCGCCTTTTTCCAGGCTTCGTCAGATAGTTTTTCATACTCCTTCATCACTGAGTCGGCCTGTGCCTCAAGTTGTTTCGGTATAACGGGGTATTGTGCTGACAACTGCCCTGCATAACCCGTTGCTGCAGAGAGCAGCAAAATATTCCAGATTTTCTTCATTGTATTTATTTAAGCTTTGGTTAACTATCAAATATATGGGTGGTAAAGTGTAATCGGTAATAGGATTTTGGCGGAGTTTTGTAGCATTTTATCATTTATCAATCTGGTGTGTTGATGGCGATGGTTGTTTCACTCTTCATTTGTTCAAAACAAAAAGTGCGGATCGGACATTCTCTTTTCTAAAACATACGCTTTATGATCAGGTGGCATATTGGTTGTTCCGGCTTTCATTACAAGCACTGGAAGAGCCTTTTTTATCCGGAAGGTCTTGCGCAAACCAAGTGGTTTTCGTTTTATGCCGAGTGCTTCAGTGCTTTAGAGCTAAACGCGACCTTTTATAGAACGCCCACTCCAAAGTCACTGGCGAACTGGCATGAGATCAGTCCGGATGGTTTCAACTTTGCAGTTAAGGCACCGCGGGCGATTACCCACTTTAAGAAATTTAATGATGTTCAGGATATTATTACGCGTTTCTATGATCTTATACAAACAGGACTTAAGGAGAAGTTGGCAGCGGTGCTCTTTCAGCTACATCCCAATTATGCATATACGGAGGCTCATCTGGGTGCCATGATGAACAGCCTTAGTCCCGCTTTTACCAATGTTGTCGAATTTCGCCATCCTAGTTGGTGGAATGAAGGCGTTTATCAGGCGTTTGGTGAAAGGAACATTGTTTTCAGCGGCATAAGCCATCCAACCTTACCGAGCGATGTTATAAGCAATTCCCGATCGCTCTATTACCGGTTTCATGGTGCTAAAAATCTTTACAGCTCTGAATACTCTACAGACGAGCTGGTTAGTTTCGTCAGGTCGGTTGAAGAGAAGGATGTTTCGGACGCCTATATATTCTTCAATAACGATATTGGAGGAGCAGCCGTCAGGAATGCGGCCGAATTGAAAAAACTTATCTCCTTGTAACATTCTCAATGGGAGGATTTCCGGACTTGTTTAAGTGAAATATTTAACAGACATTTGAAATAATGGCAACCCTAATAAATACATACAGCAACTTAGAGGTTTCTGCGGCGCGACTGCAAGGTGCCAGTGTTGTGTGCGGGTATGCGGTATTCCAAAATTCCAAGGACTTTATTACTATAGCCCCGACCATACTTGGTCTTGGGGCCAGCCAATAAGCAATCGTTTTTATTTCTTAGTTTTTACTGAATGGTTATTTTTTTACTGACCATCAAATGCTTTTTTTAAATTTTTAAAGGCGTCATACCATTCGGCAATTCACCTAAGGCATAAGCGCGGTGCTTGAGGCTCCCATCATCGACACATCAATAATCTAAATTATTCATTATGAAGACAGAACAATTAATTATCGTTAAAAAAGAATTAGAACTACTAAAAAAGCATTTGGCACATAGTGACCTTTCTGAGTTTAACCGGAACAAACTACTGGCTGAACTTAAGTCTGCTAAGATCATGAAGGAGCAAGATCTGCCCGACGACGTGGTATGTCTTGATTCCAAGATAGATATTCAGGAGATGACTAGTAAGCAGACATTTACGTTTCACCTTGTGCTTCCATCTGAAGCAAATATGAAACAGAAAAAAATATCTGTATTTGCTCCTATCGGTATTGCTTTGTTAGGTTATCGCAAAGGCTCAACTGTTCAATGGGAAATGCCTAATGGGTTAAAGACTTTCGAAATATTAAGAGTTGTTCAGAATGTGAGTCAGGAAACGCAGGAACTAGCAGCAGATAAGATTGCATAAATCAATTATGCGCGTTATTATTTAAAATAATAGCCTTATTTTATGATTTATAAACTCTGCTGTGATTTTATTGCAATTTATTTAGTATCTATATACATATTAGCAGATAAAGTCGCAAAAACAAAGATTTGGTTGGGGCTATCCTGTAGGAATCGGGCGTTTAAGATCAATTATTGATCGGAAACGCCCGATTTAAATGTTAACAGACTGAAAAAATGCAAGAAGAGCAAATCTCGGTATTCGATATTTTTAAAATAGGTATTGGTCCTTCCAGTTCACATACCCTGGGCCCTTGGCGGGCATCTCAAAAATTCCTTCAGGCGCTAAAGAAAAACGACTCGATTGACAGTGTTCTTTCCCTTAAAATAGTTCTATACGGCTCGCTTGCGAAAACGGGAAAAGGTCATGGTACTGATTTGGCTGTCATATTAGGTCTTAGCGGCTACGATCCGGTGACTATTCCAACGCATAATATTACGGAGACCTTCGACATTATCAGGCAATCGGCTATGCTTCAGTTAGACGGCAAATACTCAGTACCTTTTAATTTTACGGAGGATCTTGAGTTCCGGATATTTGAATCACTTCCCGGGCATCCTAATGCCCTTACATTCACGGCTTTGATGACCACTGGATCGAGACTTTCGGAAACGTATTACTCCATTGGTGGAGGATTTATATCCGGAGGGAGTGAAGATACGTCGCAGACAAAAAGCAGAAAGGTGTCACTTGTTTATCCCATCGAATTTGCGAGAGACCTTCTTGGATACGTTGAAGAAAGTGGAAAAAGCATTTCTCGAATAGTACATGAAAACGAACTTAGCTGGCGGAGTAGCGGTGAAATTGAGCAAGAGCTTAATGCCATCTGGCAGGTTATGAAAGACAGTGTATTTCGGGGTTGTCATACGACAGGTGTACTTCCCGGAGGGCTTGAAGTCAAGAGGCGAGCTGCGGAAATTAATCAGGCGTTGTTAGGTAATGATCATTATGAGGGCTATGAGGAATGGATGGATACCATTCAAAAAAGAGGTACCGGTTTTCAGTACACGCTGGATTGGGTGAGCTGCTTTGCGCTTGCGGTCAATGAGGAAAATGCCGCTTATGGCCGGGTGGTCACCTCTCCTACAAACGGTGCCGCAGGGGTGATTCCTGCTGTGTTGCTGTACTATCTGGCTTTTTGTAAGGGTAACGAAAGTGATCTAATACGTTTCCTGCTTACTGCATCGGAGACGGGATGTATTTTTAAAAAGAGCGCGACAATCTCCGCAGCAATGGGCGGATGCCAGGCAGAGATTGGCGTATCGTCAGCTATGGCTGCCTCCGGTCTTACGGAAGTATTAGGTGGCACTCCGCAGCAATGCCTCATGGCCGCGGAAATTGCTATGGAGCACCACCTGGGTATGACATGCGACCCCGTGGGGGGACTCGTACAAATTCCTTGTATTGAAAGGAACACTATGGGAGCAATTAAGGCAATTACAGCTGCGCAGCTTGCGCTGCACAGTGACCCAAAGGTAGCTAAGGTTTCCCTTGACAATGTAGTGAAGACCATGTGGGACACTGCGCAGGACATGCATTCCCGTTACAAAGAGACTTCAGAGGGAGGATTGGCCATCAATATACCCATTAGTCTCAGTGACTGCTAAGCTTGCCCGCTAAATAGTAATACGTCCGCCGGTCACAGGTATCGTAGCTCCGGCTATGTAACTGGCTTCATGTGAAGCAAGAAAGACATAAGCGGGGGCGATTTCTACTGGCTGTCCCGGACGACCCATCGGCGTGTCAGAACCAAAGTTTTCAGGCTCTGGCATCGTAGATGGAATCAGCGGTGTCCATACCGGTCCCGGAGCGACAGCATTTACACGTATACCTTTGTTATTTTCCAGCAAGATCTGGCTCAAGTTTGCTGTGAAATTCTGAATCGCGCCTTTTGTTGCCGCATAAGGAAGCAGTTTCAGGCTTGGAGAATAAGCATTTACTGAAGTGGTGTTAATGATGCTGCTGCCAGGCTTCATATGCGGTTCTGCGGCTTTGCACAAATAGAACATCGCCGTAATGTTAGTGTCGAAAGTACGCGCCCACTCTTCGGATGGTACTTCATGCAAGTCTTCGCGGGCCATCTGGTAAGCAGCGTTATTGACCAAGATATCTATCCGGCCGAATTCTTCTACAGTTCTGTCAATAATTTCTTTACAATGCGACTCCTGACGGATATCTCCTTTGATAACAAGTGCCTTTCTTCCGGCATTTCTTACGTATTCAGCTGTTTCTTCAGCGTCTTTATCCTCGACATCGGCGAGATAACTGATACAGACGTCGGCTCCTTCTCTGGCAAAGGCAATGGCAACGGCACGGCCAATACCTGAGTCTCCTCCGGTTATTATGGCTTTCATACCTTCCAGCTTTCCATTTCCTACATAGGACTCTTCTCCATGGTCTGCTTTCGGTTGCATCTGGTCTTCTGTGCCAGGTACTTCCTGTTCTTGCTTAGGGAATGGTGGCTTCGGATACCGCTCATGCGGGTTGGGATTTAATTGTTCGTTTTTCATAAACATGATTTGTTTTTTGTTAGATAGCTTCAAAAAGACGAACAATGCGGATAGCTGATGGTTTTCCGAATTTTGCAAACATTTTGATTTAGGACAGGTTAACATGACAAACGATTAACCTATGAAAAACGCAACATTTTTAACGATGACGCTTGGCGCTCTACTGGCTTTTCAGGCTTGTACAGACAGCAAAAACAATAACGGACGCAATACCGAAACGGATAGCACCGCTTATCTTGAAGATATTTCAGCAGACGAGGATACTACACAGGCGGGTGCCTCCACCTTTTTTATGAAGGCAGCCGATGCAGGAATGGCAGAGGTTGAATTTGGAAAACTGGCGCGGGAAGCGGCTAAAAATAAGGACGTCAAAGATTTTGCTGCTCAGATGGTGAAAGACCATACGAAAGCAAATGATGAGTTGAAGGCCCTGGCAACCTCTAAGAATGTTCAGCTATCACCTGTTATGAGCAGTGTATTTCAGGGGCAGCTGACAGACTTGAGCTCTAAAACAGGTGAAGCATTTGACAAACAGTATATGGACCTTATGATGGTTCACCACATGGATGCTATTAAGTTGTTTGAAGAAACAAGTAAGAACGAGACAGATCCTGAAGTCAAAGCTTTTGCAACCAAGACCTTGCCGGTGTTGAAAGCACATCACCAAAAGGCAGAACCGCTGGTGAAGAAATACAAACAGGAACCGACTATGGGAAATCCTTCACGTGTAAACACATCTAATTAAAAACGCTATGGCTCAACTTGATGTTCAACCGAAGAAAAACAACCCATGGTGGATTTGGCTCGCAATTATCTTGCTTATAGTCGCCTTGTTACTTTACCTTTTTTAAAAATTACTATGGAAACAAATGATGAGAATTTAAGAAGCAACCACCTGCAGGAATTGGGTGGAAGCGATTTTGAAATAGTTGATGGTCAGCCTAATATTAAAGGCTGGGAGGTTCTCGGTCCCGAAGGTCAGGATCTGGGTGAAGTATCTGAGCTGCTATTCGATGAAAGCTCCCGTAAAGTGCGTTACCTAGTTCTGGACCTTGCAGAAAATGAATGGAATCTGGAAGGGCGGGATGTCTTGATTCCGATCGGTCTGGCTGAGATCGACGTTGAGCGCGATGAGGTAATATTACCTTTAGTTACGCCGGAACAGCTCGCTGCCTTACCCGATTACAGTAGGAATAATGTATCGTTGGAGACGGAAATGAACGTCAGAAGCATTTTTATGAATGCTGACCCGGTAAGTTCCGCCTCGTTTCAGGACAACTTTTACGGTCATGAACACTTTGACGAGGAAAGGCTTTACAGCCGTCGTAAAGCTGCACCAATGAGTACCCCTCATACCGTGATCGGCGTGTTTGAAAATGGGTTTACTGCGCAGACAGCTATTCAAAAACTGAAAAACAGTGGTTTCCTTGACGAGAATATAGACGTATCTGTTCGGGGAACGCATCATACAGAGTCAGAATATTTGAACAGGCTGAGTGGCTTTTTCGGAACCTTGTTTGATGACCATGACGAGGCTGCTCACTTTTCTAAACTTGCAGCTGAGGGTTCAGTGGTGACTGTGCATACCCAGTCTATTTCGGAATCAGAGGTAGCGATGCGTGTACTTGAGGATTATGGAGCACAGGTTGATGAAGATCCGGAGATACCTGCGGGTACAGCGATAAATCCGGAGCCTGAAGAAGGAAGCGAAGCATTCAGAAAGCAAATCCGCACTCGGATCGTTGAACGTCAGGTTGAGAATAGCAAGAGGCTGCGGACGGGAATCTGATATTTCGGCCAAATTTACTAACTTTGTTAGTAATGAAATATTCAGGAATTGCTGATCTTCCACTGCACTACGGGAAAGTACCTATTTGGCTTGCCGAGCGTATGTCGAACCTCGGCCTTGCCATTGTAGAATCTATCGTTCTGGAATATGGCAAGGCCGAGGTTTTGAGACGCCTGAGTGATCCCTTCTGGTTTCAAAGTATGGGTGCGGTAATGGGCATGGATTGGCATTCGTCGGGGATAACGACTTCGGTCATGGGGGCGTTGAAACGCTCTGTAAATTCTAGGTCACACGATCTGGGCTTGTATATATGCGGCGGTAAAGGTAAAGCTTCGTTGATGGCACCTTCAGAATTGCTTGGTGTGGCGGAACGCACCGGACTTAACGGGGATCAGCTGGTAAGGAGTAGCAAGTTAAGTGCGAAGGTTGATAACACGGCAATTCAGGATGGGTTTCAGTTATACATGCATTCTTTTATCGTAAGCAGTGACGGTGATTGGACTGTGGTACAACAGGGAATGAGACAGGGAAGTTCGACCGCCCGGCGGTATCACTGGCACTCTGCCGATTTACAGTCTTTCGTTGAAGATCCGCACATATCAATTTATGGTCAAGGTTTGGGATCCATAATTAATCTGGCGGATAAGCAGGCTTCGGAGGCAAGAACGAGCATCATAGAGATGACCGCTGAGTCGCCTGAGAGAATGATGAGGGAGGTTAAAAAGCTTGTTATGCCTTCTCACCATGATGTGCGATCAAAAGATGTCGACATGAAGAGGCTGGGTGCGATGCTTTGGGTTGCTCACGATCAAGGGCCGAAGAAGTTTGAAGACTTATTGCTATTAACCGGAATGGGACCACGGACGTTACAGTCGCTTGCACTAGTAAGTGAAGTTATCTATGGCGCTCCAACGCGTTTCAGTGATCCGGCTCGGTTTTCGTTTGCTCATGGTGGCAAGGATGGGCACCCCTTTCCTGTTCCTGTAAGGGTTTATGACGATACCATCCAGGTATTGAGGAAAGCCGTGGATAGCGCTAAAGTTGGGCAATCAGAGAAGATGGACGCGGTGAGGCGTCTTTCCCAGATGTCCGAAGTAGCAGAGAAAGGATTTACACCGACGAGCAGCTTAGAGACTCTGCTTGAAAAGGAACGGAAAGATTCCTGGAGGTATGGCGGTCGGACCATTTTTGGAAAGGCGCAACCTCCGTTAGATAGTCAACTTAAGCTTTTTTGATGTTCGAGAAAGATCTTCGTTATATTTTTTATCACACAATAACCTCTCTTTCATTGTTTACGATCTATGAAACCAACTGCAGATGAAATAAGGAAAGCCGCAGAACAGGCAATACCTGACCTCGAGATAAAGAATATGCCAGTGGAAAACGAGCTGCACGTGCCGATAACGATGAATGGTTACTTCTATCTCGTAGTCTTTTGCAGGGATAGTGCTGCCGAAGAAACGGGTAACTGGGTATTCGACAGTATAATAGAGAGGTAAGGAGTCGATGTTCATCGCCGTTTTTGCAAAAACGTATATTTTCCTTTATAAATAGGTATTTTTCTGACCAACATTCTGGTTTATGTAGTTGTTATAGCATCAACACTATAACCAACCAGATGATGAAAAAGATACTTGCCATTAATCCGATAGATACACCGGATGAAGATATTTCCCAGAGCGCGATATGTATAGCCAAGGGCTTGAAAGCCGAAACCTTCCTCTGGATGAAAGTGGACGCGGGCTTCGTGCAGAACAAAAAGAAAGAAGTTGTTCATGCGGGAGAGGTCGACACCATTATCGATGAGGTGCCTCTGGACGAGTTTGATGGCGTTCATGAAAGGAAAGTGGCTGACAAGACCAAAGTTGACGGAAATGTAGCGCACCTTCTGGAAACTAAATACTCCAATGATCTACTTTCTGATATTATTGGAAAAGAGGAAATAGAGCTTGTTGTTATATCATCCGGTGCTAAGAACTCCGTTCCAGACGTACCAGAGAGTGAAGTATATGATATTCTCGAAAAGACGAAATGTCCTGTACTGATTATTCCAAAAAATCACGTTATAAAGAGCATCAATACTATTGCATATGTGACCGATCTCAGGTATTGCGATATGTCTGTTATTCGTCCTCTGGTCAAACTGGCCAGAGCGTTCACTTCGGGTATCCAACTTGTTCATCTGACAGCCGATGGATTGCCTGAAATGGCAGAATGTTATATGCGGGACTACTTCAAACATGAGCTTTCAAAGTTGATGAATTATCCAAAAATGCGATATGTGAATCTTAAGCATAAGAACAAGGCAGAAGAACTGAATCAAAAAATGGGAGAAATCCAGGCGGATATAATGGTGTTGCAGTGGAAACGTCACGGTATGTTTAATAAGCTGTTTAAAGCGAGTTCTTCCGTCTATAGTTTTTCCCAGATACCGCTGATTTTGTTTCCGTAGCGGTATTCTATTGATTATCCGTATGTGGAACCTACGTGTTCTCGCGAGAGAAATACCTGATCTTATCGTCATTCAGGGGTGGAAAAGGCTTGTGGTACCTTTCTGCCTCGTTTTTTACAGCGGGACATCATTTACATTCACGTTTGTTTCTAAACAAATAGAAGCGTTCGTTTGTCAACACATTATCTACTTATAGAAAAACAATTATTTGTTAATGGAAAGACACTCTATTGATAATAATCCTTTCAGATCATTTCTGATGGCTGGCTTTGAGTGCGCTGATCTTTTAAACCTAAGCGGTGAGCGAATTGACTTTATGACGGTTACTGGTCATCTTGATCATCTTGACCATGATTATGCGTTGCTCGGAGATTTTCGCATAAGCACCGTCAGAGAAGGCCTTCGCTGGAGTCAGGTTGAGGTTAGGCCTTATCACTATGATTTTTCAGTTCCCGACCTAATGATTAAGGCCGCGGCGGAAAAAGGTATTCAGCAAGTATGGGATATTTGTCATTTTGGTTTTCCTCATGATTTGAATCCTTTCCATCCGCATTTTGAAAGAAGATTCGTATCGATATGTATAGCTTTCGCCAAATTCTGTCTTGAAAGAACAGATTTTAGCCAACCTCTGATTATAACGCCTATAAATGAAGTTAGCTTTTTATCGTGGCTATGTGCAGAAGTAGGTGAAACCTCTCCTTACTGTAAAAAGCAAGGTTGGGAAGCTAAGTATGCGCTCATGAAAGCGTATATCGCGGCTGCAAAAGCGCTGAAGGCACTTGACAGCCGGATACTCATCCTTGCAACAGAGCCTCTTGTCAATATAGTTCCTCCTTTGAATGCGACTGATGAGCAAATATCTGAAGCGGCGTTACATCACGAGTTCCAGTACCAGGCGGCTGATATACTTTGCGGAAGAATATGTCCGGAGTTAGGCGGAACGCCGGAGCTCCTGGATATTCTTGGCCTCAACTTCTATTATAACAATCAGTGGATAACGGGATTTGAAGAATTCCTACCCTGGGCCAACCTGGAGCCTGACGAAAGATGGCGCCCACTATCCGGGCTGTTGAGAGAAGCTTATTCCCGCTACGGCAAGCCGATGATTCTGAGCGAAACGAGCCATTCGGGAGTGGACAGGCCGAACTGGTTCAACTTCGTATGGAGGGAACTGAGCCTGATTGTTGATGAAATGCCCTTTTGGGGAGTATGCCTCTACCCTATCATTGACCGGCCAGACTGGAATGATCTAAGTTATTGGCATGGTTCGGGACTGTGGGATAATACGGCTACCTATGGTAAACCTGACAGGACACTTTATCAACCATTGGCAACTGCACTAAGAAAAGATATATTACAAAAAGACATTTCCTATGAAATCGAAGATCGCGTTTATAAGTGAACATGCATCTCCGCTTGCTACAATCGGCGGAGTTGATAGTGGTGGGCAGAATGTGTACGTAGCAGAGCTGGCAAAGCAACTGGCAATAGGTTATGATATAGATATTTTCACTAGAAATGATGACCCTGGTCTTGAGAAGATTGTATTTTGGATACCTGGAGTACGCGTTATTCATGTAAATGCAGGTCCCGCATGCTTTTTGCCGAAAGAAGACCTATGGCATTACATGCCTGAATTCAGGGATAGCATGCTTGGTTTCATACAGCGGGAAAAGTTGAACTATGAGCTGATCCATGCGAACTTCTGGATGTCTGGCTGGGTAGCATCGGAGATCAAAGAAATTCTTGGTATTCCATTTGCGATTACATTTCACGCATTGGGCTATATACGGAAGCTTTATCAACATGACGATGATAAGTTCCCGGCCATACGTATTTCAGTAGAAAAAGAGATTGCAAAGTATGCAGATGCAATTATAGCGGAGTGCCCGCAGGATAAGCAAGACCTTATAAATTATTATATGGCGCCTGAAGAACGAATCGCCATAGTACCCTGCGGCTTTAGTAAAAAGGAGTTTCAGCCGATCAGTAAGGCATATTCAAGGAAGAAACTGGGACTTGATCCGGACGAACAGATCATTCTGCAGTTAGGGCGTATGGTAGCGAGAAAAGGAATAGAAAATGTGATCAGGGCGACTTCGCTGCTATGTAAGAATAACACGCAGGTGCGGCTTCTCGTGGTAGGGGGCGATTTTGAGTATCCTAACATATCTGATAATGCAGAACTAAACAGGTTGAAGTCCATCGTTGAAAAAGAAGGGATCGGACATTCTGTGACTTTTACCGGAAGAAAAGGCAGGAATGTATTAAAGTACTATTATTCGGCTGCTGATATATTCGTTACTACTCCATGGTATGAGCCCTTCGGAATTACTCCACTGGAATCTATGGCATGTGGCACGCCGGTGATCGGATCAAATGTTGGAGGTATTAAATATAGCGTTGAGGATGGTAAGACGGGATTTTTAGTACCTCCCGAAAATGCTGCGGTACTGGCGGAACGCATCGGTACCATACTGTCTAATCCAGACATGCGCCAAGCGATGCGTATGGACTCCATCAAGAGGGTAAACACTATGTTCACGTGGCAGAAAGTCGCTATGTTGATTAGAGACCAGTATAAGAGGATGATGGCTCCTGCTCAGCACGAACTGTTATCGGTCAAAGCAAAAACCAAAGCGGCTTGATAAAATCAAAATATTTCTTTCCACTGTAATTGTAACGAAGCCAAATAACCGAAAAAAATGAATTTATGATATAAATTCATGTCGTATTACCCTTGTTAGTCAAGCTAGTTTATGATACTGTTACGAATGGCATATCTGATGAGCGTAGCCGTATTCTTGGTGCCGGTCTTTTCAAGCAAGTTTTGCCGATGCCCTTCAACCGTTCTACGACTAGTGAATAATTTGTCAGCAATCTCCTGATTAGTAAACCCATCTGCTATAAGATGAAGTACTTCTTCTTCTCTCTGGGATAGATCTACAGATTGAGCAGTCACCACCTCAGATGGTGAATCAAGTTGCTTTTTCAGCATTTCAAAGACAATTTCCGAGCATATATATCTTCCGCCCGCAGCTATATGCCTGATAGCAAAAAGCATCTGTTCAATGTCGATATTTTTCAATAGATAGCCGCTAGCTCCTGCGGTTATGGTCTGCTTAATGTAGTTCTCGTGTTCCAACATCGTCAGCATAATGATTCGTATGTCCGGAAACTCGGGTTTGACAATATTGATCAGGTCCAGGCCACTCAAATCAGGCATATTGATATCGGACAGTATGATGTCAACCTGTATTCCCGTTCTGAGCTTTTCAAGAGTCTCGTTAACAGTCCCTGCCTCCTCAGCTATTTCGATGTCTGGTTCTCTTTCCAATAGTGTGCGAATCCCATTACGCACAATGTTATGATCTTCAACCAAAAAAACTTTAATGGACTTCATATGATAGTGTATAATTTTTATGCAAGGTCATCCTGCATGATGTCTCAGTCATTGTGTAAAGAGGCAAGAAATTTTCAGACGCTCTATATGGACGTGGATAGAGTCTGCGCTTTCGCGAATATCCAATCGGTGCCAACTCGTAGATTCCCAGGGATTTTATACGTTGCATCTCCAGTTCAAACTGGTGTACCTGCAGTTCCTGCATTAACCTGTCTTTTTCCAGATCACTGTCATCGGATCGTTTGCCATAATGAGCAAATCGTTCGTGATGGACGTCTTTCAAATCCTTTTCGCCCTCTTGAGTAGATGTCCTTTTATTTTTCAAGCTAAGTAGTGTCAAGAGCGTTCACTATGATTAACACCTTATTGTTTCAGTTGTTTCACTGCTGGTGAATGGTTGTATATTGATTTCAAAAGACTTTATTCCGGCCCTTCTTTGATCCGGATATATCCTTTGGCGTTCGTTTGCCCATTGCAAAGGCCCCAAGATGCTCTGCATTCTCTGTCCAATACTGGACAACAAAATCAATGAAATTTGCTTCAAGGATTTCCTGTCCACGCATATTAAAGTAATTCAGGAAGATAGTATTGACAGTAACTACCTTAAGATCCTTGTCGAGCTGAATGGCCGACTCCCTGAGGGCCTGACCACTCCTACAGAATATTCCTGCAGGGGTAGAGAGCTTAAAAGGCCATCTGTTCATGAGTAGTGATCCTGGTAAATATAATGACTGCTCCTCTGATAAAGTTTTCGAGCGTAAGGCATAATTCGGACATTAACTAATCGTTAGTCTTTGTTTTTACCTGAATTTCCTCACTGATAAGTCCGTCAAGGACGTTCCGCGTCGTATATCGGTTCCTCAAAGAATGAATAGTGCTGTTGTCATTTGAAAATCTGAAGATCAGATGCTGTGGGCGTTGATGAACGAATCCCATCGAAATATTAGAAACAATATATGCTACCTGGCCTAAATTAAGTACTTATTCTGATAAACCCGTACTTATCTAACCAACGGTTATCCGATGGCCCCGGTTTATTCGACAACAGGAGGTTTTGTATTGTCTGGTGGAGTTGAAACGATCTCTCCGTATTCATTCACATAAGCAAGCATACTTTCAAGACTCCCACCCGTAGAATTTTGCTGACGCTCTTGTTTACGTAGCTCTTTTTCTTCCTTCTTCTTTTGTCTTGTTTTTTCCAACTGCTTTTTCATGAAGGTTGCCTGTGACTTAGCCATAATAATCAAATTAAATTTAGAAGCATAAAAATGTAACCGCGTCCTATCAGAGTAGAAACTGTAGTCGCTTAAGAACTTCCCCTGTTGCAACGGTTTGACAAACAAAGTGATTGGAAGCTGGAGATAACCGTGGGTTATCGAAACAGGTTACATAGAAAATACTAGAAATATACCGTTCGATGCAAAGGTACGATTTTATGACAACAAATCAAAGTCGAGGGAGCTCTGGCTCCCGGACGCGGGTATATACCCAATGTGCAAGCGTTAATGCTTTCAGTCGGATTTCTTAGACATCAGTGAACGAGAACTTCTGACTTAGCCATTCCATGTTCCGCTTAATCGATGAAGAAAGATCCGTCTGTTTGTTGTCTGCTGCTAGTATCTCGAGCGATTGCAATACGTACATGCCTATGCGGATATCCTGTAATGTACTCCTTTGCTGGTTGGGTGATAGGGATGAGATATAGGTTAACTCAGCGTCCAGAAACTGAACAGTATCTTCTGCAATTTCCCTGGCCTTATCCGTTCGGTTACAGGCATAAAGATTTTTCACAGTCATCATCCTGTTCAGGGTGTCTGTGACAGTACTAACATCACCAGGCAAGTCCATGAGGCCTTTTTGCATCACAGCATCCGCCTGAACACTTTTTCCTTTCGCGATCAGATTAGCGGCAAGCACATTTATTAGGTTCCATGTCCCACCAATCACTCTCCGCGTCTCTGGATCAGCGTAAGACGCCTCCGAATAAGGAGAAAGGTCAAACTTTGTCATGAAGTTCGAGTACATGATGTCTGAATGTGTCCGTTCCGATTTATCTGCTTTGATTCCTGGTTCAGGCGCAAGTGGCAATAGTCTGTAGGCATAGCCCTCTAGATAAAGATAATCGTCCAATCCAATATAAGTATCTTCCGATACTGATGTCGCGAAATAAATTGGACGTTTCCATTCATTGCTGACCAGGATATCAAAGAGAACCAGGTCTGCCTTTGTTGCGAAATCTTTATTAAAGTTCCATTCCATATTGCTTATCCTGTCTATTTCATCAAGTTTAAGGGTCTTAGTGGCGAGCAAGATATTTTCGTCAATCTCCAATTTCAACTTCTTTGTCGGTAAAAAGTTAATGAATGAACCGTCCGACATCTGTATCTTATCATCCTTCGCGTCTGACTTCATTACTTCTACAAGATCACCGAGATTAACGCTATCTGTAATTCCATAATCAACAAATGGAAAATATTCCCTAACACCGTCCATGTATATCGAGCGATCCATACTTATAGGAAGAGGCGCCGATAGACCTGATGCTTTTTTCATCTGGTTGATATAAGCATCGTCGGCCAGGAACTGCAAGCACACTACGCGTACGTCAGTGCGAATTCCTTCGACTTCCTGAGCGTACCATAGAGGAAAGGTATCATTATCCGCATTAGTAAACAAGATAGCATTCGGTGCGCAGGAATTGAGATAGTTTTTCGCCCAATGCAATGCGGTCAGCTTATCTGATCGATTATGGTCATCCCAGCCTTCTTTAAGCATCAATCCGGGAGCACTCAAAATGCATATTAAAGTAGCCATAACAGAAGAAGCCCTAGCTGTACCTACTCTTTTAAAAGCGTCTTTAACTGCCATAAAACCAAATCCTATAAATATAGCGAAAGCATAAAAAGATCCGACATAAGCGTAATCTCGTTCTCTTACTTGAAGGGGATCTTGATTCAGATATAGCACAATAGCGATTCCGGTCAAGAAAAATAAACTTAGAAGCGTCAGGAAATCACGTTTGCTTTTTCTGTAGAGCCATACAACTCCAGCAAGACCGATAATTAATGGCAGTCCATAAAAAATGTTATGTGCCCGGTTTTCTTTTATGCTCGGCGGTAGGCCAGTCTGGCTGCCAAGCCGTAATGCATCTAACGGTCGAATTCCCGAGATCCAATTCCCTTCAAGTACATTCCCCTGTCCTTGAATATCATTCTGCCGACCCGCAAAGTTCCAAAAGAAATATCTCCAATACATAAATCCAAGTTGCCAGGAGCTGAAGAAGCTTAGGTTTTCTAACATTCCGGGGCTTTGTCCTTCTTCTAAAGCAAGCCAGCTCTTATAGAAATCCGCGTGGCCTGGTTTCTGACTGTGTGTTCTAGGAAAGATCAAATTCTTATCATAATCTGTCTTGTACTTTGACCCTGACACCTCATACTTCCCGTTATTTTTTCGATAGAGAGAAGCTCGTTCTTCGTGGCGGATAGGCTTAGCGTCAAATATCTGGCCATACAAGAGAGGTGTTGTTCCATATCCGGAGCGACCAAGGTACTCATACAAAGAAAAGGCGTTGTCCGGATTACTGAGGTTTATATTGGGTTTGGCATTCGCGCGAATATAGATCATAAAGTATGAACTGTAACCGAGTAGCACAAATGTCAGGCATATCAGACCTAAATTCAGACGGTATAGTCTTCGCTTTATCGAAATGACCATCCCTGCAGTTATAACCGCCACTACGAATCCGAGGAATACCACGGCTCCAGAGCCGAACGAAGCATTGAAACTGTTCACAAATAGCAAGTCTGCCTTTGCTGCTGCCAGCACGAGGTATTGAATGATTCCGTACTGAACCACTCCTACCAAGCCACAACCTATTAAGAAAGCAATGCAAATTCCCTTCAACCGGGGACGCGGCTGTTTCTTGAAGTAGTAGACCAGTGTAACCGCGGGGATCACTAGGAGACTCAACAGGTGAATACCTATCGAGAGCCCAATCATAAACGCTATAAACACAAGCCAGCGGTCTTCGCCCGATATCTCCCACTTCAGCGCCGCCCAAAATACTATGGCAGTAAACAACGTCGACATTGCATAGACTTCTGACTCTACAGCGGAAAACCAAAAGGTGTCTGAGAACGCAAAAGCGAGTGCACCAACAACACCGGCAATCAGAATGCTGCCGGAGGGCTGTTTCGTATGGTTGTAAATTCTCGTTCCTATTGAAGTTATCGTCGAGAATAAAAACATAACTGTAGCACCACTTGCAACCACTGAAGTCATGTTTACCCAATACGCGACTTTTGATGTGTCACCGAACGAAAGCATAGAGAATAGTTTGCCAAGCATGAGAAAAAGAGGTGCACCTGGTTGGTGTCCAACTTGCAACTTGTAGGCGGCAGCAACGAATTCTCCACTATCCCAAAAACTTACGGTGGGTTCCATTGTCAGCCAGTATGTAAAACTCGCTATCACAAATAACAAAACGCCTATCAGTGAGTTCAGGCATTTGTATTTGTTGACATCACCCTCCGTTTGAACCATCTGCTGAAATTCAGATGCCGTCAAACCTTCCACAACCTTCATATTGAAAGGCATATTCTTAGGTTTGGCTTCAAGTGCACTTAAAACGTGGTCATACATCTCGTCAAATAGTTCCGGAGGAGTGTTTAGCTTCTGGAGATAAGCGCGAATGTCTGCAAGTTGTTGTTGGGTTAGGTTCATGACAGGTTAGGTTTAAGGTTTAAAAGCAACTGCAAATTCCCGATGAAGCTTTCAGCCTCCCTCAATTTGTCAGCCAGTTCTATCTCTCCGGCAGCAGTCAGGGAATAGTACTTACGCACCCGGTTTTCATACATCTCTGTATGTGTTACGAGTAGACCTTCTGCCACAAGCTTATGCAGAGAGGGGTAAATTGCCCCTTCAGTAAGCTTTATATCTCCGTTAGTGATATCCTTTACTTTCTGAGTAATCTCATAGCCATACATTTTTCCATTTTCATGCAAAAGCTTCAAAAGGATGGTTTGTAGGCTTCCCTTGAGCATACTACTGGATGTTGCCATTTACGAATATAGGTTTTTTTATATACATAAGAAAATTATGTATATAGATTTTCAATGAGTTATATGGTTTGAAACGAAAAAAGCACCTGCTTTTCGGCAGATGCTTTCCATAATTTGCATTCTAATCAGATTACCATCTGTAGTAAAGTAAGACGGTGCTACCGCACTTAAATTATCTTCTCTTTTTTACCCGAAGCTATACTCCTATAAATCGCATCAATGATCTTCATATCCTTTAACCCCTCCTCTCCCGGAACCCTTGTAGGTGTATTCCCCATGATGCACGCAGCAAAGTCGTCCATCTGCCGAGCCTGCTGATTAACCTGGGGAAAGTTCATTTCACCCTCTGGCGTTTTACCACTAATACCGCCATATCCAAATGCAGGTTGCAAACCATAGTTTCCCTTCTTTGCCTGCACATCAAGATAACTCCAGTTGTTATTATAGCTGGATCTTCCCCTGGCGATCACATTTCCCGGAAACTCAAGTTCCCAAAAGACGGTCTCATCAACTTCCCTGAACAGTTCTGGACGTAGTTTTTCTTCCCGGGCAATCACTGATAAAGGCTCCTTGCCGGTCGCATATCGCGAGCCTTGTATCGAATACACACCCATATCCATTAATCCGCCTCCGCCAGCCAATGCCTTTTTCAATCGCCAGGAATCAGCGTTGCTCCCCCATCGGTAACCGTTACCGGTGTCTATAGCTTTGATATCTCCAAAGGGTCTTTCTTTACTCAGCCTGATAATCTCCTGTGTATGTGGTTCAAAATGCAAGCGGTATCCTATCGAAAGCATTTTGTTCGCGGTTTTGCAGGCAGTGATCATCTCCACACATTCTCCTGCATTAAGGGCCATAGGTTTCTCACAGATAACATGTTTTCCCGCCCGGGCGGCCCTGATAGTAAACTCCTTATGCATAGAGATCGGAAGCACAACATAGACAATGTCTATCTCGTCATTCTGGGCTATAGTGTCGAAATTACTGTAATCATATATGTTTTTCTGCGGAATACCGTATTGTTTCGACCAGCGCTCCGCTTTGGATGGTGTCCCGGTAACGATGCCCGCCAGATAACAGTTCTTAGTTTCCTGCAATGCCGGCGCAAGTTGCCCTGTACTATATCCGCCCAGCCCAACAAGTGCAATTCCTAACTTTTTGGTACTCTTTGGAGCACAAGCCGCAAGATAAGGTGTCAGAGCAAGCGCTCCTGTACCATAAGACAGCGTTCTGATAAACGCTCTGCGTTTCAATAATTTCATATTTTCCATTATTCTTCAAGATAATCAAGGTCTTTATTGAAGCTCTCTTTAAGATGCGTCAGTGCCAGCATGGCCACACCTGTTAGCAGAAATATCATGATATAACCGGCTGTAATGATAGAAAACGTGTGAACAAAATATTCGAACAGAAGCGTGCTGGGTATCAGTGCTCCGCGAACGAAGTTTGGTGCCGTGGTGGTGACAGTGGCACGAAGGTTTGTACCAAATTGTTCCGATGAAATCGTAACAAACGTCGCCCAATATCCAACAGCGAGCCCCATAAAAAAAGCCAGCCATTGAAATTGATGCTCAGTGATACCCGTGCTGCTTAAATACCAAACTGAGCTGATAACGATCATGATCTGGAAAACAAATACCGTGAGCTTTCGCGACTTGGTTACCTGAGCCAAAAAGCCAGCAATAATGTCCCCTAAAGAAATGCCGATATAAGTGAACATAATACCTTTACCTGCACTCAACACTGTTTGAGCACCCAACGCCCGACCGAACTCCGGAGCTTGCGTAACAAAAATTCCTACTACAAACCAGATCGGCAAACCAATAAGCAAGCAATATATATAACGTAGCAGTCGTTCTCTCGAAGCAAAAAGCATCCATATATCACCTTTTCTAATTCTCTTGGAAGCAGTATGCCTGAACATATCCGACTCAAACGTACCAAGCCGTAAAATGAGGAGCAATAAGCCTATTCCTCCACCTACAAAATACGCCTGACGCCAACTGAAATGTTCTGATACAAAATAAGCCGCTATGGCACCCAGTACGCCAATACCAGCCACCATCATAGTTCCATAGCCTCTTTTTTCTTTGCTCATGCTTTCGCTAACGAGTGTAATTCCGGCCCCAAGTTCACCGGCAAGTCCTATACCAGCAATGAAACGGATAGTAGCATAACTCTGGATATCATTTACAAATCCATTTGCAATATTAGCTAGCGAGTACAACAGGATTGAACCGAAAAGCACCCTGATTCGACCGAACTTATCACCTATTATTCCCCAAAGTATTCCTCCGATAAGCAGCCCTCCCATCTGCATATTCAATACATATTCACCGTCCAGGCGCATATTAGCATCAGGTATTCCAATATCCTGGAAACTCTGCACACGCACGATAGAGAATATCACTAGGTCATATATGTCGACAAAATAGCCCAGAGCGGCAACAATTACCAGGATGATTATGTTATTGGACTTAATATCAGGCTTAATGGTCATCGGTAGATTTTATTCTTTAAATCTATACTTTTGACTTAAAATTACGAACACTCAACCGACTAAAAATGAAAGTATTTCAGCACGCTTTGAAACTTAAGCAACGCTCCAGAGGTTTTCACCTGATCACGCAAGAGATCGTCCGTGCATCCCCCGGTATTTCCCAGATCAAGGCCGGAATGTGTTTCGTGTTTATACAGCACACCTCCGCATCCCTTAGTATCAACGAAAACGCAGATCCCACAGTTCGTCGTGATTTTGAAATGTTCTTTAACAAAAGCGTCCCCGAGAATGACCCTGATTATCTGCATACTGATGAAGGATCAGATGATATGCCTGCCCATCTGAAGGCTGCGTTACTTGGATCTTCTTTAAGTATTCCTATTCAAAATGGCAGACTTGCCCTTGGTACCTGGCAGGGTATCTACCTCTGCGAACATCGCGACTACGGCGGCGAACGATCCCTCCTGATCACTGGTTGGGGGGAATAAATCCCGGAAAAGATTACCTTCGCAACTTAAATACATCACATGTCTGATACCAGCACGCGTTTAAATAAATACATCAGTGAAAGCGGACTCTGCTCCAGAAGAGCGGCAGATAAGTTCATTGAGAACGGCAATGTGTTCATTAACGGAAAGCGCGCGAAGATCGGCGATCAGGTCTACGCTGGAGACCTCGTAAGTGTGAACGGTCAGAATATTGAACCACGGGAAAGTGAAGACTCGCTCCTGCTTGCCTTTAACAAACCTGTTGGAGTCACATGTACTACCGAAAGTTCAGATAAAAGCAATATCGTCGATTATATAAATCATAGCGACAGGATTTTTCCAATTGGCCGGCTTGATAAGGATTCCCAGGGACTTATCTTCCTGACGAATAACGGGGATATCGTCAACAAAATTCTGCGCGCGGGGAACAACCACGAGAAGGAATATCTGGTAACAGTCGATAAGCCGATAACTGATCAGTTCTTAGCTGGCATGGCGGGTGGCGTTCCCATTATGGATGTGATGACTAAAAAGTGCAAGATTTCTAAAGAAAGCCCGTTTATTTTCAGAATCACCCTGATTCAGGGACTTAACAGACAGATCAGAAGGATGTGTGAACACTTCGGGTACGAAGTGTTGAAGCTGGAGCGTGTTCGCATCATGAATGTGAGGTTGAAAGGTTTACCTCTGGGCGACTGGCGAGAGCTCACCGAAGAAGAGATAGCAGAAATTAAGCGGCTCCTGGATAAGTCCAGTTCAGAAAAAGGCGCATTGCCGAAAGCTAAACCTTCCAGTCGAAATCAGTCTCCAACAAGTAAGAAACCTTCTTCAGACAAGTCTGCAAAAACCCGGTCATCACGTAGCGGTTCCGGCAAGCCCGCCTCGAAAGGAAAGACCCATGCTTCAGCAAGGTCCGGAAACAAGCCATCATCTAAATCGTCGAAAGGTCCCCGGTCTAAGCGTTAAAGTCAGGAACATCCCAACTACTTCTTCCTGATATAGATGTGTTTAATATTACGATTTCCCGTATCCCTCTCGTCTATCTCAAAATGATTGATACTTTTAATCAATGGAAGCATTTTCGGAAATCCGTAATTTCTGGGATCAAAATCCGGCTTCTTTTTCAACATTAGATTTCCAAGCTCACCAAGAAAAGCCCATCCGTTTTCATCCGCCAGATCAGAGATACTGTCAGAGAATAAACGGATGATCTTTGGATCAATTTTACTTAACGGCTGATTGGCAGCTTTAGGCTTTTTAGGAGATACTTTTTTTGTATCCACCTCCTCGGGTGCCGCATCATCAGACTTTAATATCTCTATATATATGAACTTATCACACGCTGTAATAAACGGAATCAGTGTCTTCTTCTCGCCTATTCCGATTACTTTCATACCAGCCTCCCGCAAACGTGTAGCGAGCCGCGTAAAATCACTATCACTGGAAACGATACAAAAGCCATCCACTTTACCAGTGTAGAGAATATCCATTGCGTCAATAATCAATGCACTATCCGTCGCATTCTTCCCTGTTGAGTAACTGTACTGCTGAATGGGCGTAATAGCGTTTTCCAATAAAACCTTCTTCCAGCCCGAAACCGTGGGCTTGGTCCAGTCAGCATAAATACGCTTGAAGGTTGGCGTGCCATACTTAGCAATCTCTTCAAACATTTCCTTCACATTGGAGTAGGGCACATTGTCAGCGTCAATCAGTACAGCCAGCTTAAGATCTTTCTTAGTTTCCATTTAAAAAAAGCAATGGCCCAAATATGCCTAATTTATATGATAGTGTCGCAAAACGATCTTTCGCATAGGAACTACAATTAATCAATAGCATATTCAGTTCTTAATGTGATCGAGGCAGTCTTGTTCTTTGATGCGGTGTTAAAAGTGCCACCATAGCTGTAATTTTCGTTACTGTTCTGACCTGTTATCTGAAACACACCCATATTCGCATACTTAAGTTCCCCCAAACTGCTACCTGCATTTTCGGCAATACTCCCTGCCCGATCCTTTGCATCCTTACTAGCCTTGCTTAAGAGGTCAATTTTTAATTCAGAAAGACGCGAATAATAATATTCAGGAGCATTAGAATTAAGCTCAATGCCCATTTCAATCAGGCCGGTTATTTCTCTGCTTACCTTTTCCACGAGATTGATATTTTTCGATTCAATTTTGACCGTCTGGATCAGGTTATAACCTGCAAATGTTGTCGAACTTACCTGACCCATATTGGTGTAGGAATACTGGAATTCCTTGTTAATGGTAACAGATGAGAAGATCATCTCATTTTCTTTAAGACCTTTGCCAATAAGATATTGCTTAATAGCATTTTCATCTTTTTTAAGAGCAGCATACGCCTCTCGCAGATCCATACTTTTTTTGTTGTAATTACAATTCCAGACAATCAGGTCGCTTACAAAGTTCTTTTCCGCCAAACCGGTAACGATGATGCGCTTTTTATCTTTGTACTTATACTTGTATGCTCCGGCCAGGACAAAAGAGCCTATTAATAAGGCGACAGCTATTACAGACGCAGTAATATATGTTCTCATTTTATGTATTTTATATAGCAGTAATGATTTTACAGCAGTTTTGTTTGTTTCATTAGCTGTCTTACCCTTATATCTAAACGCGTCCGTGTAGATTCCTAATTTTCATAAAAGGTCTAAACATGTATCTTTGTCGAAACATCTACCATTACAATGACTGGCCAAACTTCATCTGACCGTTCTATTTCATCCAGGATTTTCTCAACTATAAAACGGTCAATTCGCGGAGAAGATATCGATCTGACAACAGGTAGCCTTCGCATGGCTGTCATTCTTCTATCCATTCCCATGATGCTTGAGATGGCTATGGAGTCAGTGTTTGCGTTGGTCGATCTCTACTTTGTGGGCCACCTCGAACACAGCAGCTTCGCCATCCAAGCGGTGGGCCTTACAGAATCTGTATTAGCGGTGATCTATTCACTGGCTATAGGTCTAAGTATGGCGACAACGGCAGTGGTAGCACGCCGTGTCGGTGAAAAAAAGCCAGTCGAAGCATCCAGGTCGGGGGGGCAGGCTATCTTTGTCGCACTGATTCTCAATTCAATTGTCAGCATACTAGGCATCATCTATGCAAAGGATATTTTGGTTCTCATGGGAGCATCTGAAGAAGCCGCTCAACATGGAAAGCGCTTTACTCAGATAATGATGGGAAGCAGCATCTTCATTATGCTCTTGTTTCTAATAAACGGGATCTTTCGCGGAGCCGGAAATGCTGCTATCGCCATGAAAAGCCTTTGTGTCGCTAATGTGATCAATATAATTCTCTGCCCGCTGCTGATAAACGGCATAGGCCCGATTGAAGGGTTTGGGCTAACGGGAGCCGCTATCGCTACAAGTATCGGACGCGGTACCGGGGTCATCTATCAGCTCTATCACCTGACAAGTGGTAAGCACATTATCAAAATTTATCTGAAATATCTTAGACCACGATGGTCTGAAGTGATTTCACTCTGTAAAATCGCCGGACCCGCAGTCCTGCAATTTGTAATCGCTTCCTGTAGCTGGATTTTCCTCGCTCAGCTCGTCGCTGTTACTGGTGCCGACGAAGGTTCTGCCGGATACCAAACTGCACTCCGGCTAATGATGTTTTTTATGCTGCCTGCCTGGGGCCTAAGCAACGCAGCAGCCACCCTTGTCGGTCAGAACCTCGGAGCCGGGCTCTTAGACCGTGCTGAAAAGGCAGTCTTCAAAACGGCAAAGTACAATGCGCTTTATATGCTGATAGTCACTGCAATATCTTTTACCTGTGCAGAGCTGCTAGTTTCTTTTTTCTCAAACGACCAGGAAGTCAGGAAGGTAGCTAAAGAGGCAATATACATTATGAGCACCGGCTATGTACTTTACGGAATTGGTATGGTCCTGATCAACGCATTCAATGGTGCCGGCGACACACAGACTCCCACCTGGATTAACCTGTTTGGATTCTGGCTCTTTCAGATTCCTCTTGCACATCTTCTGGCGAAGCATTTTAACATGGGGCCTACAGGTGTATTCATGGCAATTCCCATAGCAGAAAGTTGCATTACAGTAGCTGGAATAATCTTGTTCAGGAAGGGCAAATGGAAATGCATTAAAGTTTGAAAAATCCAAAGTCGAATCATAGACGGGATAATAAAATTTTCATATTTCACTACAGTTATGTAGTTTAGAATAAAGCTACTTAGGATAATCGTATGATCAGCGAGGAGGGGTTCACATCAATTTTTAAATATTTGCCGAGTCCGGGCATAGTTCTTTTACCTGACGATCCTGAGTTTACCATATTGGCAGCCAACAATGCTTATCTTCTGTTGTGCAACATGCAAGAGGACGAGGTAGTTGGCAAAGGCTATTTCGACGTCTTTCTGGAACATCCCAACTATTCGCTCTCTGACCTGCGGGCCTCGTTTCATAAGGTCTTGAAGGAGAAGAAAAGAGACTTTCTTCCGCTAAGAGGATATGAGATTTATAATTACCATCAAGAGATCAACGATACCAGATACCTGGAAATTGAAAATATTCCGATATCGGAAAAGGCCGGAGAAATCTTGTATATCTTACACGTGATAAGCGATATCACCGGAAGCACTGATGCCGCCGCCCGGATAAAAAGAACAGATGATTTCGAACATCTGGAACGAGAAGTTCTTGAATTAAACTTCAGGAAAAATATCTCAATGGAAGAACTGTTAACGCATTATCTTAAAGGCATCGAATCTCTGTTTCCCAATATGCATTGCTCTATCCTTAGGGTGAAAGATCACCATCTTCATAAATGGTCATCGCCCTCATTACCTCCGGAATATATCGATAAAACCGATAACCTGCCAATTAATGATAATGTTGGCTCTTGCGGCACAGCCGCCTACCTCAAACAGATGGTCGTGGTGAAAGACATTGAAAACGATCTAAGATGGAAAGACTATAAAGGTATTGCTCTCAAATATAACCTGCGCGCCTGCTGGTCATATCCTATCATCGATGTTGAAGATAACGTTATGGCAACTTTCGGAATATACTATCAGGAAGTAAAAGAACCCGGAGCTGAAGAATGTAAAATCATAGAGAAGGCAACCGCTATTCTGAAGATAATCCTGGAAAATCGCCAGCATATCGAAAGGGTTAAGGAAGCGACGATGATGATGGAGCAAGCACAAAAAATCGCTGGCTTTGGAAACTGGTCCTGGACTCTTAAAACAAATGAGATCACCTGGTCTAAGTCCCTCTTCTCCATGTACGGAATATCCGAGGATCCTCTTACTAAAACGCATGATGATTATCTGAAGCTGGTCCATAAGGATGATGTTAAGAGAGTTTCAACCTATCTGGCAGAAGCAATCAGGAGAACATCGGAAATCAACTTCGAGACTAGAATAGTTCGAACTGACGGTCAGATCAGACATCATAAGACCTGGGCAAAACTGCTGATAGATGAATACGGAAAACCTCATAAGCTCATCGGAGCCTGCCTGGATATCACGCAAAGCAGACAGATCCAGGAGAAGCTGCAGCTTAGCGAAAGCAGGCTGAGAAGCTTGGTCGACTCCCAGACAAATTATGTTATCAGGACAAACCTGGACGGAAACTATACTTATTACAACAATAAATACCGTGATGATTTTGGCTGGTTGCACCCGGAAGGGTCACTCATAGGTAGAGACAGCATGCAATCTGTACTAACCCATCACCATAAGCGCGTCTACGATACGGCGGAACGCTGCCGCATGAATCCTAACAAAGTGTACGCCGTTGAACTGGATAAGTATAAAAGGGATGGACGAACTAAATCAACAATCTGGCATTTCATGTGCCTGACCGACCTGAGTGGTAATCCCGCAGAGATTCAATGCATCGGGATAGACAATACAGAAAGGAAGCGTGCTGAAGATGAGCTGAAGGCAAGTCACAAACGCTACAGGGAGCTGTTCCATCTAAGTCCTCAACCCATGTGGGTGTATGAGCTCGATACCCTTAAGTTCCTCGATGTAAATGAAGCAGCAATAAGGCATTACGGTTATAGTAAAAAGGAGTTTCTCGCTATGGACCTTACCTCTATCAGGCCGAAGGAGGAAGTGCCATCATTCTTAGATGCTGTCGAGCGTTTGAAGGATGAATCCGGACTGATCCATCATGGCATTTTTAAACACAAAAAGAAAAACGGTGATAGTATTTATGTTGATATGCGTAGCAATGTGATAAATTACAATGATAAGATCACTTACCTCGCATTGGCAAATGACATCACCGAAAGGCTTCATTACGTCAGTGCTATAGAAGATCAAAACAAGCGGTTTAAGGCGATTGCCTGGATGCAGTCGCATGTCATGAGGGCTCCCGTAGCACGAATTATGAGTCTGATAGACTTGATCAGCAATCACCAGAATACAGAAACAGAACGTGAAGAATTACTGAACTATATTCTCCAATCGGCGCATGAACTGGATAAGATAGTTAAAGATATTTCAGAACAAACACGCCATTAAATGCAGTTTGCTTCGTTTTTTCAGAAAAAATCCCCAATATTTGCGCCTCCTTTAAAAAAAATCAGGCCAAATGGCAATTTCCAAAAATTTCTACCTTATTCTCATCCTTGGGTCTTTAGCAGCGCTGGGTCCGTTTTCAATCGACATGTACCTTCCCGGATTCGATGCCATAGCTCAGGATCTCGGTACAACGGTACCAAAAGTTTCCTTATCGCTTTCAGGCTTCTTCATAGGGATCTCCTTTGGACAGCTTCTCTATGGACCGCTTCTTGACAAGTTCGGAAGAAAAAAGCCACTATACATCGGCCTAATTCTCTACATTATCGCCTCAGTCGCCTGCCTCGCTGTTCAAGACATCAATCAGCTCATCATACTCCGATTTGTACAGGCAATCGGCAGCTGTGCCACAGCGGTCGCTTCCGTAGCCATGGTGAGGGACTTATTCAGTGTGAAAGACAGTCCTAAAGTTTTCGCCTCATTAATGCTCGTCATAGCAATTTCTCCAATGCTCGCACCAACAGCGGGAGGTTATCTGATTGCCGCCTTCGGATGGCAATCAGTCTTCGTTTTCCTCGCTGTTATGGCAGCCCTGATGTTAGTCGCTGTTGTTTTCTTCCTGCCCGAAAGCTTTACCCCCGACCCTTCCTACTCATTAAAGCCTTCTCCCATACTCAAAAGCTTCCTTGGGGTAATCGTTGAACCTCAATTTTATACTTATGCATTGGTTAGCGCGTTATGTCTCGCCGGACTGTTTACTTATGTAGCTGCCTCTCCGGTAGTATTTATGAACCTATATGGTGTAAGTAAAACCGGTTATGGATGGATCTTCGCCCTGTTATCAGTTGCATTCATCGGCTCAAGTCAGGTTAATAGCCTGTTGCTCCGCTGGTTCAGCAGTAAGTCTGTTGTTAAATGGGCTTTGTTCTGCCAAACGATCTTTAGCATCGTGTTTTTGATTGCCGCACTCAACGACATGCTTGACCTTTATAGCACGATAATATTTATCGCGTTATTTCTGGGTTGCCTCGGGCTCATTAATCCGAACGCTTCCGCGTTATCCCTGGCACCGTTCTTCAAAAATGCAGGTAGTGCATCCGCTTTAATGGGAGCAATACAGATGGGTCTGGGTGCACTTGCGTCGGTACTGGTAAGCCTGTTTCCCGAAGATTCAGTTCTGCCAATGCCATTGATAATGACGATTGTCGTCTCTGTTGCATTGCTTATTCATACGACAGGCAGAAAGAAGCTCAGCATTACTGATCGCTAACAGACATCCGTTGATCTGAATTTTATAATCCCGCTGCGATCTTTCGGAACATTACCCGCTTCCCCATGAGTTCCCATCTAACGGTACCGTCTTTAACAGTATCACCCTGCGCGCTGAAAATTTTGCTACTGGTCCTTCCAGCTTTGATACACCGCCATGTCTGGTCACCCACATAAATGGTTCTTCCTACGCCAACATGCCGGTCCTTCTCCCAGACATTTTGCGCAGCGAATCCTGAATTAACTGCTATCCAGCGTTCCAGAGGATTTAGGACATTATAAACTATCGATCCCTGAGAGTAGTTCCCATATTCAGGAACTGAAGAAGCATAACTCTCACTAATGATCCAGGGCTTATGCTTTTGGTGATACCCTGGTATGATAACGGTAGGCTGATCATCTGTACTCCCAGAAAGATTATTCTTAAAGCCCGTAGCTGGAAAGGGTTTACCCTGCGTAACCTCATACGGCGATACAATATCCGCAAATCCAATTTCATCCGTTTTGTGGCCGCTGATCTGATTATCTGCGACGATCAGATTATTCAGTTTCGTATAACCCTTCCCCGAAAAATAGATTCCGTGCGTCGTGAAAACAGAATCTTTTAACGTCTTATACGTGAGCCGCTTATTATTCCTCAGTTGATTTCCTGATATATTAAGATGACTGATCCAGCCGCTTACTGCCTCTACGAATATATCCGCGCAAACATCAGTGCCGAACCAGTTGCGGCCGTCAGTGACAATATTGTTCCGGATCATTCCAAAGAGATTTGTAGCCACGGCGCTAAGATATATGCCGTTCCCTCCAGCCGAACTAACGGTGTTGTTGATCACTTTAATATCCCTTCCCTGCCCGTTAACAAATATCCCGTTGTTTTTAGTTACCGATACCGAATTGCCCTCAACCAGAATATCCTCACTTCTCCCCTTTTCACTGTTCACGATCATAATTCCGTTGCCATCTTCGATTCCCATTAGCTTTTGCGAATCTTTAATGTCCCCTATGCTGGAAATATTATTAGAGCTGACCTTCACGTGAAAAGCATCTATCACATAGATTCCACAACTTTGGGAATGCTCCTCAGTATTTTTTTTATTAAAGCTAAATGCCCCTCTTATGAAATTATTACTGATAATAGCATTAACCGCTGTCTCTTGGGCATAGTCGTCGCCATAAAAGATTGCAGCTGCAGAGCCCGCATCTCCCGCGTTCTTGTTTCCTGCCGCAAAGAAAAAGTTATCCGAAATAATAGTCTGGCTGCAGCGCTGAACATCAATACCGTTATCACCGGTATACTCAATCCGGTTTTCCCTGATGTTTAAATTCTGACACTGGTGATTGGCAAGGCCTATTCCTGAGATATGCGACAAAATATTCCCCTCAATATTCACCCGGTTGATGCGGTAGGTAGATATAGCATGAGTGCCTATATAGCTGAAGCTATTTTTAATTATATGAATATCAGCCGACTCATTTCTTCCGAAATTGCTTATGGCACCGTCAACTGCTTTGAAATCTATATTGTACCTTCCAATCCTCTTGAAATCACAACCCCTTATAGTAATATTCCTGCCACGAAATATGATACCCCGTCCGTGGGCGTCACTGAAACTGCAATCCTCAATCACCACGCGCTCAGAGGCCTTGGTGTCGAAGCTGATATTTACAAGAGTATATCGACCTGCAGTAAGTTGTGATTTCTGGTCCGCTGCTATAGGTCGTCCGCCGGAAAACCCCAACCCTTTAATAACAATATCTTCGCCACTGATGTGAACCAGCGAGGGCTGATTCGCAGTGTACAGGCTGTCAGTAAAAATCACAGAGCTCCCTCTCCCTCTGCCTTCAATAGTGACCCCCGAAGGAATGCTTAGCGAAGCGTTTGCAGGAATATAATACTTTCCCGCCGGCACCCTGAGTATCTTTCCAGATTTTGCCGCCTCATTAATTGCGTTCTGAAATGCAACAGCATCATTCTTTTTTCCGTCGCCCGAGGTGCCGAAGTTCATGACATTCAACGTGGGATCATCTTCATTAGCGAACGCTCCGGTTACTGCTGCAAATTGTATAAATAATAAAAATAGAAAACGCATAGCATAGATTAGTTTGGCTGTTTCTCCTTCCGCTCTACCCAATACGGTAAGGATAAGAAGATCCATAATGACAGGTATGCAAACTCAGGAACCGATCCCATCAGGATAAAGAACACAGCAATTAGTGCAATTAAATAATACTTTTTAAAAACGGAATCTTTCACTTGAACAAACGCATGCCTGAAATAGAATAAGCTGAACATCATCAACCCGAACAGACCGTTATTGACAAGCAACGTCGAAAAAAAATCGGTAGATCGTACATAGCCCCAGCCTAGTCCTACAAGCTTTCCCGAAATGCTCAGCTGATCTTTCCAAAAATTATACTGGCTTAAAAAGTGTCCCGAACGTTCAGATCCCGATTGATTACTCCCAGTGAATTTATCAATGAATACACTCTGAACCAGTTTATGAACGGCCGGTGAAATGAAATATAATATCACCAATACCATTATAACTACCGGGACGATCCAGATTATCTTTCTTCGAATTCCGGTGTCAGCAAGACTCGCTCCTGCAACAAGTACGACAATTCCCAGATAGGCCGAGGTAGAGAATGAAAAAAGCAGGGCGATTCCCAGAACCACAAAGTCAAGATACCGTTTCAGCGGGATACAAAGCATCCAAAATGGAATAACAGAAAAAGCAAACATCGAAGGTTCTCCCGTGAGACTTTTCAAACGTTGCATGCGCAGGCCCCCTAAAGTAATGGTTTGAAACAAACTGCCGCTTCCTGGTTTATTATTGAAGACCCGGTTACTAATCATATCACCGTTAACACCGGTCAGCTGAAAGAGGATGATTTCCAGGAACCCGAGCACAACAATAATACGCAAACCCAGGTAGACATATCGCAGATGCGAGCCACACGCGTAATGCTTCAGGTAAAGATATGTTAGTATTCCGGCAAAGAGATAGATACTTTGTCCGAAAAACGTTGGCCTTAACAAGGTCTGTTCAAGATTCCCCTTATCCGTCAAAGTGAGTGAGGGATCGAGAGATACGGCAAACAACCAAACCTGCAGCTGCGCAAGTATATTGAGAACGAGGAAGATACTGACAATCGTCAGAAGTTCTTTTAAAAACCCCTTATCCCTGAAAAAGCTCCATGCAATGAAGAATGGAGCGGCCAGGTAAACCAGTATGTATGAGGGAACCGATAAGGATACAGGCGGATAAATTACAACTGAAACGATAAAGGCCAGGCAAAGCAGGATTGCCAGATAAACATGGATGCTCTTAGGCAACTTTTTGTCCTGCATATGTATTAACTAGTTCCAACTGATATTTTGCTTCTGAAGTTTCCATAGCTTCGGAAACCAGGGTATTAACATTCGCCGCCATTTTCCGGTTATACACTTTGCTTACGAAGCTAGTTAATTTAGCGATGAAATTAGGCGCGCTAAATAACTTTGCGTGACTGCGGATAAAAATAGGATCGAACTCAAGTTGCTCAGACCTTTTAATAGCAGAGATAAGTGAACCGGTTGTCTGTTCTTCAAAAAAAACAGCCGTACATTTATTGCTATCACCCGCATAAGGGATCATCGTTTCTCTGACACCTCCAACACCATACGCGATAACCGGGCGGCCTGAAGCAGCAGCTTCAAGCGGTGTAATGCCATAGTCCTCATGTTGAGGGAATATCAGAGCCTTGCACTCAGCGTAAAGCCGTGCAAGCTGCGCAGAAGTCTGTCCTTTACGAAAGCTGATATTGCTTCCGGCCATAGCCTTCAACTCCTGTTCCTTTGATCCTGTTCCTACGATGATCAGTTTCTTGTCGGGCATCTCGTTGAAGCTCTTCACAACAAGGTCAACCATTTTATAATCCTCGAGTCTGCTTACTACCAGATAATAGTCCTTATCCGCTAAGGAAATATAAAAATTATCCAGTTTCGCAGCGGGGTTAATAATACTTACCGGTTTATCAGGGTTGTAAGATTTCTCAATCCTTGCCTTCACTTCTTTCGAGTTGGTCAGATAAAAGTCGCTTGCCTTGGCAGCCATCAGATCAAGCTTGCGCAAAATACGAGAAGCGAATAAAAAGATATTCCTGATCAGCAGATTCGATGATTTAACAATAGAATAAGAAAAAGGTCTCCATGCTAATCTAAATGGTGTATGGCAATAAGTGACTATCGACGCGTTCTTGTCTGCACGTACGAACTTCCCACAGTGTGTAGTAGATATCAACACAATATCGTAGCCCTTTAAATTGAAGCTGCGCATTGCGAGGATAGCAAACGGGAAATAAAGCAGCTTAATCAGCTTTTCGCTCTTGCCGATATATTGAAACCAGGAAGTAAAAATCTTCGCTGCCTTGAACTCCTCGTACGTTTTCTCGGGATTATAGCATAAAGTAAATATATCTGCCTCAGGATAAGCGTTATGCATGTCTAAAACAACTTGCTCTGCTCCGCCGCGTCTTACTAATTCGTCATGTACTATCGCTACTTTCATGTTTTATGTATCGTTAAACCGGTGAATAATGTTATCTATGACTGTCGCTGATGCCTTCCAAGAGATCTGATTTCCTTTTACTGAACTCCGTGAAGGAGCAGTAGTCGAAAACGTCTTGATAAGGTTGGTAAGCTCATCACGCTTAGTCGGAGAGAAATAAACAACATCTGTGCCACCGACTTCCTCGAACGCTTCAATAGCAGATGCGAGCACAGGTGTATTCATCGATAAAGCTTCAGCAATGGGTAATCCAAAGCCCTCATAAAGAGAAGGATTGATAAGTGCGATTGCCCCCGCATAATAATTTCTCAGTTCCAAATCGCTTATGTATCCTGTAAAAATTATATTCTGAATGTTACAGAACCGTTCTATTTCAGGATTTATTGCAAAAGAAGCATGGCTCGCTCCTACAATAATCAGGTCAGTATCCTCAAGACCGGCTTCATGGAATGCCCTGAGCAGGAACAGGAGATTTTTTCTGGGATCAAGTGATCCAACGAACAAAAAGTATGGTCTCGGATGGGTGTTCACCTGTTCACCTGCCTGAGGGGCGATAAAAGAACTGGCATTAGGAGCCACTGATATACTTTGCGGATCAATATGATAAAAGGAAGAAATCTCTCTTTTTGAAAACTCACTTACAGTTATTATATGCTTGCTACTCCTCAGCAATTTCGGAATGAGCCATCGGTAGTACAATACAAACTTTTTCGAAAAAAACTCAGGATGCCTTTCGAAAGCTATATCATGAAGACAGGTAATCTTGTTTTCATAGAATAGTGGTGCTACATTGCAGAAGTTCAGCAACAAAGGCTTGTCTTTAGAATTCAGAAACCGCGGTAAACTAAACTGTTCCCACAAGATGCCCGCAGAAGATCCTACAAGATTCAGCTCCTGTGGCAGATGGTAAGTCGTCTCATTGAGGTGATCCTGCGCACAGGCAATCTTTACCGGGCTTGTCAGCTCCCTGCAGATCTCCGCTGCATATCGCTGTACCCCGCTAAGCTTTTGGGAGAGAAATTTACCATTGACGCATACCGTTCGTTCAGCCATCTATAGTATCTAAAAATTCAATTAAACGTTCATTCAGGACGCCAGGCGAATAAGCATTCCCTCTCTCAGCACAAGCGGCTGACTTTTCTGAAATCACCTCAGGCCTATCCATTATACTTTCTATCAGTACTTTAAGGCTATTTTTCTCCATCTCGAACTGCCACATGCACCGTTCATCATACAATTCTTTCAAACCACCTTTATTTGCCAGACAAACCGGGGTTCCGGTGGCTGCTGCTTCTATCGGAACCCTCCCAAAAGGCTCGTTCCAGCCGGATGGAACAATAACCAGATCAACGCTTCGATAAAACGTCCCTGAATCGGTTTTACCTAAGAAGCTGAACTCAAGCTTACCCTCATATTTCTCCCTGAGCTTAGACTCAAACTCCGGAAGCACCTTTCCGGCAAGTACCAGTTTAAAAGACGGTCGTAACTCTGCGAGCGCGGCCAACTCTTCAAACAGAAAGTCTACGCCTTTCTGCTCATTTACCTTGCCTATAAAGCCGAAAATGAGCTTAGAGGTCGGAAATTTCAACAAAGCCCCCCGTTGAGGCGTTTGCAGACCATTCGCAATGACCCTGGTTGGCTTACCATTTCCTAAAGAAAACCGACCATGCTGTTCGAGAATGAATTGACTAATGCCAATATAGGCATCAGGCAGATCAAAGAAGTTTTTCTTAACGGAATGCGTCAGTTTACAAGGAAAACAAAGCTGAGTGCAATCCTTACAGCCAGCATACATCGAGGTGGTATGGCACAGGAGATAATAATCGCGCATCGTGTGTACGAGCCTGATATTACGTGATTTTATGATTTTCCAGATGTGTGGAGAAAATCCCTGGATATTATTGGTATTCACCACATCCGGCTGTATGCGGTCAAGTATCTTCCCGATCTCCGTTTTGTAGAACGGGTTAGATGAATCCAGGAGATGCCATATCAGTTTTTTATAAGATGGCTGACCTCCGGCCTGATCAATATGGTAAAGATTGCGCGTCTTGATCGTGATGACTTGAACCCCATTTACCTCCCTGACAGATGCGTCGTAGCCAAGGGTGAGCACATATACACGATGTCCTGACTTAACTAACTCCTCGGCCATTGTCTGTACGGAAACTTCAGCGCCTCCAACCTGAAATGGTGTATATAACGTATTGACAAACAATATCTTCATTATTTTTTCCTTAAGGAATTTATTACATTTCTGCCAGCTTTCTGCAGGTAGGCCATATTGAAATACTCTCTGTCGATAAGATGAATATTCTGTCTCTTGAGCACGATGAACAAACTGACCATGATACTGGCTTCCGTGCAGACCCAGGCAAGAGCTGTCCCATAGTAACTCATAACAGGGATAAGTGCAATATTTAAAATTACGTTCACGATACAACCGATAATGGTGATCCGGAAGTATATCTTGTCCAGCTTCAGGTTCAGAAGCGTTTGAACTCCCATCACATTGCTGATACTTGCCACAAAGGGACTAATAGCGAGTATCCGTAAAATCCATATTGAATCTTCAAACTGCGAACCGTATAAAATATGAATCACCAGCGGCGCACATAAAGCAGCGAACAGGCACATGGAAAATGTGTATATCATCACCATCGGAAAGATACGTTTAACTTCGTCAACTCCCTCCGTTCGTCCTTTGCCGAATGCGCTTCCAATATGCGGAAACAATGCCTGGCTCATCGGCAGTAGCATAACGCTTTGCACGACCGCAATCACCCTCGACGCGGCAGTGAAAATACCCACTTCCCTCTCAGAACTCAGCATTCCCAGGAGCACTGTGTTACTCGTTGTATAGAAGCTGATCATGAGCGTAGCCATAAATACCATCTTATCCTCCGTTAGCAAACCCTTCACCGCCTTCAGATCAGGACGTCTGAAAGTCAGTGCGAACCTTTTTTTAGCATATACGAACAGGCCAATCGCGACCAATACCTGCGAAGATGCAGACATCACCGCATACCAGATGTAGTCATCAGGTCTCCGGATCAGAAAAACAATAGAAACACAGAAGATCAGCTTGGCAACAAAGTTAAAGACCGCAGTTTTGTGAATGATCTGCATGCCTTGAAAAAGCCAGTTTGGGGTAAATACATTGGCTAAACAGCTGGCAAAAATAAAGATACTGACTATCGGATGCTGGTTTATCTGAGGCATGGATACGAAGAGCATGCTGAAGAGAAACACAGACAGGATAAAAAGCAGGACTCTTGAGTAAAAGATCTGAGAGAACAAGTTGTTGATCATGCTCTCATCCTGACGATTTTGAGCTACCCGCCTTGTCGCCGTAAAATCAAATCCAAAGTTAATGAGCAGGATGAAATAGGTAACGATGGCGATCGAAAAGTTGATTGCACCAAAACGCTCAGGGCCTATTGTCCGAACAATAAAGGGGAGCGTTAAAAATGGAAGAAGGAAGTTCGAAGCCTGTATAATGGTTAAAGCACCATAGTTCTTACCTAATGCTTTATTTTTTGTCATGTAATGTTCGTTAAGCAGATACAGGGCCAAATATAGCAAACGAGATATCAAAAGTAATTCGCCTTTCGATATCTCTGTTCAGCCCATCACTCTAGCCCAGGCCAGCACTTTCTTCATAAGTTGGCCCGTAAAGGCCTGGGACCTTATTTCCAGTGGCGCGAAGGTAAACGATCATTTCACCACGATGATGATAAATATGATTGAAAAGAAACCCACGAATCACCAGGTTTCTGGTCATAGGTCCCAGTACAGTACGGCCTCCAAACTTCATGGTCCATTGCACCAATAAACTCTCTTCGGTTGTCGATCGTAACGCAACCCTGGCCTTTTCTACGTTTTTTTCGAAAAGCTCTAAGGTAGATTTGATATTTTCCGGGGATCCGCGATCAAGATTGTCAGTCGCCATATCATATACATCCTGTGTAAGTGTTCCCACATACCAGTAGTATATCGTGGCGATGTGCTGTGCAAGCTCCCCCATCGTCCACGAATTTGGAGAAGGCTTAAAGCCAAGGTCCTTCTCTGGCACAGCCAGCAGCAGCTTTCTTGTGCCGGTTACCTCGTGTTCGAATTCGTCGATTAAAGATTGTACTATCATATGCTATATTGTTTACACCGCATACGAAACAAAGTAGTGGTTGAAAGGTTTCAGAACGCATTTAACCCCCAAGCTTAACGCTACGATCTATTTTGAAGCTTGGCAGCAGCAAGCTCATCAGCCAACCAGATGACCTGCTTGTTTTCCGTGTTTATCAACTGTGAAGGGTAAACACATTCATTCCGCTCCCCTTCCAGCACCTCATACAGGACATCAGCTTTGGCAGCTCCAAATACCAGAAACATGATTTTCTTCGCTTTGTTTAACAACGGTGCGGTCAGGGTAATCCTGTACATCTGCTGGGCTTCCAGATAATATGAGACCACCCAGCGCTCCTTTTCAGCAAGCACTTCTGTGCCAGGAAACAGCGAAGCAGTATGCCCATCTGCTCCCATGCCCAGTAAGATCAGATCAAACTGGCCATCCGTCCCTAATTGATTTCTGAGCAACTCTTCATAACTTTTAGCAAACTCTTCGGGATTCCGATCACTTTCCCACATGGGGAATATCTGGTCAGAAGGAATTGGTACGTGCTTGAGGAGGGAGTTAAATGCCATACCTGCATTACTTCTCTCATCATCCAGCGACACCCACCTTTCATCTCCCCAGAATATGAAGACCTTACTCCAGTCAATCTGTGAGGCGTAATCTTCCCTTGCCAAAAGCTTATACACGCTTTCCGGAGACGTACCCCCTGTTAAAGCTATAGTAAAGCATCCATTCTCTTTGATGGCCACATTAGCTGTTTCAATGATAATCTCCGCGGCAGCCTTGCTCAGTTCCTCTCTGTTTTTTAGTATGCTAATCATTCCGTTTGTTTTTTCCAAAGTTGATTTACGGCCCATATATGACCCTCCCGGGCAATGAGTGCCTCTGCAGTTTCTGGTCCCCACGACCCTGCCGCGTAATTCGGAAAATTAATCGAGTCCCTTGATTCCCATACCTCCAGGATCGGAGTGATCACATCCCAGGCCTCTTCAACCTGATCCGAACGCATAAATAAAGTAGCATCACCCCGCATGGCATCCAACAAGAGTGTCTCGTAAGCTTCGGGCGTTTGAGTAGAACAATTGTCATAGTCAAATACCATCTCCGCCTGATTCAGGTTCATCTCCAGCCCGGGCTTTTTCGCCGTGAATCGCAGACGTATATCCATCTGAGGCTGAATATTGATCGTCAGTCTGTTTGGCATGATGCTATCAGCCTGACTTTCAGGAAAAGTAGAGTGAGGCACCGGTCGGAACTGGATGGTAATAGAGGACGTCTTCTCCTGCATTCGCTTGCCGGTCCTCAGGTAAAAAGGAACATCTTGCCAGCGCCAATTATCCAGGTAAAACTTGATAGCAGCGTATGTTTCGGTATTAGAGCCCGGGCTTACTCCCGCTTCTTCCCTGTATCCAACAACCTGATCACCCTTCATCCAACCCAATGCATATTGTCCTCTCACAGCCGTTTTATGCACTTCTTCATGCTTGATCCGGCGTATTGCCCTCAACACATCCGCCTTTCTATTCCGTATCTCCTCAGCCTCGAAAGAAACAGGTGCTTCCATTGCGATCATACATAAGATCTGGAGAAGGTGGTTCTGGATCATATCTCGCAATGCTCCCGACCCCTCATAGTAACCGCCCCGATCCTCCACGCCTACTTGTTCTGCCACTGTTATCTGTACATAGTGGATATAATTCCTGTTCCAGATAGGTTCGAAAAGGGCATTAGCGAACCTGAATGCAAGAATATTCTGGACCGTCTCTTTACCTAGATAGTGGTCAATACGATAGATCTGCTTTTCCAGAAAAGTATTTCTCAGCAAGTTATTTAAGGCAATAGCAGTCTCCTTATTATATCCAAACGGCTTCTCTACAACAATCCGGTCCTGCTCAGTTTCCATCGCCAATCCGTACTTGCCTATATTCGTAGTTACTGCTTCGATATATCTTGGTGCTACCGACAAATAGAATAATCTGTTAGCGCGAGTTGTCCAAAGAGTATCAATTGCTGATAACTTCGCTGAAAGTGATGCATACGCACCCTCCTCATTGATATCCGATTGAAAGTAGGTAATACTGTCGTTAAATTTTGCCCACTTCTCTTGCTCAGGAATTCCGCTGCGAGAGAACAGGGGCATCGCCTGGTGCAAGTAATCTCTATAATCTGCATCATTGTATTCTGTTCTGCCTAAACCAATGATTGCAAATTTCTCAGGCATCCAGCCATCAAGATACAAGTTGTAAAATGCGGGAATCAACTTTCTCTTGGCTAAATCTCCGGTCCCACCGAAGATGACAATAATGGTCGGAGTGAACTGATTACCATTCTTCATAATATATCTTAATTCAATAATGATAATACCACTAATCCCATTTTGTATGGAACAGGCCTTCCTGATCGTTCCTCTCGTAGAGATGAGCGCCAAAATAGTCCCGCTGTGCCTGTATGAGATTAGTCGGAAGGTCCGCACTCCTGTAAGCATCGAAGTAGCCCAGCGAAGCCATAAATGCAGGCACAGGAACGCCGCCGTCTACCGCCAACTTGATAAGCGAGCGAAGACCTGCCTGAGAGTCTACGAGCAGACCACCGATTTCATCATCAAGCATTAAATTAGATAATGAGCTATTACGTCTGAAGGCGGCGCGAAAGTCTTCCAGGCAAGCAGCCCGTATGATGCAGCCACCTCTCCATATCCTGGCAACGTCTTCCAGGTTTAGCTCATATCCGTACACTGCTGAAGCTACATGCAACTGAGACAATCCCTGTGCGTAAACACTGATCATTGCAAAGTGAAAAGCATCTTTCAATATAATATCCACTTCTTCGGATGAAACTTGAGGTGTAGAATTTGCCCATATCAGCCGTAAAGACGCCTGGATTCGCTCTTCTTTGCGAGAGGAAAGATCTCGCATGATGACTGCCGCATCAATTACCGGAATAGGTGTTTGCAGATCCATGGCATTCTGAGATGTCCATTTTCCAGTACCCTTTGATCTTGCCCTGTCTGAGATTACATTTATGAGCCTCAGACCAGTGAGGTCATCTTTCTTCTCCATAACTTCAGCAGTTATTTCCAGCAAAAAAGACTTCAGCTCCGAATTGTTCCATGCTTTGAAAGTAGATTGTATTTTCTCGTCGGAATATTTTAGCCCGCGTTTCATTAAATCGTAGCTCTCGGCAATGAGCTGCATGATTGCGTACTCGATTCCGTTATGAACCATTTTGACATAGTTACCCGCGGACCCGTTCCCCAAATAGCTGACACAAGGCTCGCCGTTCACCTTCGCGGCGATAGCTTCGAAAATAGGACGCAACCGTTCATAAGCTTGTTTGTCCCCACCCGGCATCATACTAGGGCCAAAGCGAGCTCCCTTTTCACCTCCTGAAATTCCCATTCCAAAGAAATGTATGCGCTTCGCTGCTAGTTCAGCTACTCTTCGATCGGTGTCAGTGAAATAGGAATTGCCACCGTCGATGACGATGTCGCCCTCTTCCAGGAAATTAAGCAAGCTTAAAATAGCAGCATCAACCGCATTTCCCGCCGGAACAAGCAGCATGATAGCTCTGGTTTTCTTCAGTGAGTGAACAAAATTCGCAGCCGAGGTTGTGCCGAAAACATTTTGTCCCGGCCCCGCTTCGCTTTCCAGAAAAGCGGCCTTCTCAGTATCGAGATCCAGACCGGCAACTGAGAAACCATGGTCAGCCATGTTCAGCAGTAAGTTCCTGCCCATGACTCCCAGACCTACAATACCAAAATCATATTGTTTCATACTTGATTTACTTAATATATGAAGTTACCTACTTGAGGCCTTCTGCTTGTCTTTCTAATGCACTAACTTTATCCAGCCGTCTCTGGAACCTTTCTTCAGGTAAGTATTTCGCCTTCAGAAAAGTATCTGCCAGCTCCATCAGCAACGCCGGCCCAATAACTCGCCCACCAAGACACATCAGATTCATATCGTCATGCTCCACCCCTTGATGAGCGGAATAAGTTTCCGTAATAAGGGCCGCCCTTACGCCCGGAAATTTGTTTGCCGCAACGGATACGCCAACCCCGCTCCCACATACCGCTATGCCCTTTTTTACTTCACCTCTGGAGACGGCCAAAGCAAGAGGAACAATAATATCCGGATAGTCGTCTGATGAATCGTATTCTAAAGCACCGTAGTCTGTGAGCGTATACCCCTTTTCTTTCAGGTGTTTTACTAATTGCGCTTTCTGTTCAAAACCTGCATGGTCTGCAGCAATTCCTACTTTCATAATTGAAAAGACTTGACTCTGACAACAGACAGCTGATAATAATGTTCGGGACAATAGTACGGGATGCGCGAGCTGATGAAACACCTGAAATACATAAGTTATACGACTTTCCTATCCATCCCGGTTCGTTCAAGCATCCAACCAGGGTATTCCTGAGGCAATACACTTACCTCATTAAGCTGGCTTAATTCCTCTGCGCTCAAGGTCACGTCGACCGCCTTAAGGTTATCGTTTAACTGCTCAAGCTTGTTAGCACCGATGATTACGCTTGTGACGGCTGACTGATGAAGCAACCAGGCTAAAGCCAGCTGGGCAACGGAGCATCCTTTCGCTTCGGCCATTGGGTGAAGAATGTCAAGTATTGCAAACGCTCTGTCCTTATTAACAGGAGGAAAGTCGAAGTTTGCCCTTCTTGCTCCTTCCTGAGCTTCGCCCTCTCTGCTGTACTTGCCGCTGAGAAGGCCACCTGCCAGAGGACTCCAGATCAGTAGTCCTAGCTTCTGATCATTCAGCAAGGGTATCAACTCTCTCTCAAGGTCTCGTCCCGCAACAGTATAGTATGCCTGCAGAGACACAAAACTTGCAAAACGATTATACTTCGAGTGACCAAGAGCCTTCATTAGTTGCCAGGCAGCCATGTTGCTGGCTCCGATATACCGTACTTTACCACTTTTGACAATATCGTTCAGTGTCTCGAGCGTATCCTCCAAAGGTGTAAGCGGGTCGTAGCTATGAATTTGATAAAGATCTATATAATCGGTTTTCAGACGTTTCAGACTTAGATCAACCTGTTGTATGATATGTTTTCTGGTAAGACCACTGTCATTCGGTCCCTCGCCCATCTTCCCTCGAACTTTAGTCGCAATGATCAGATCATCCCGGTTCAAACCAAGATTTAATATAGCCTGACCGGTAAGCTCTTCTGACCATCCCTCTGAGTAGACATTGGCGGTGTCGATGAAATTGATACCCGCATCTACCGAAGTTTTTACGATTCCATCTACTGCTTCCTGTTGAAGGCTCCCCACTGCAGAAAAGTACCCTTTACCTCCGAAAGTCATGGTTCCCAAGCAGAGCTCCGAAACTTTAAGACCGGTATTACCTAATAGTTTGTATTTCATTTGTTTCTTTTAGGTTTTAAACAACTTGACGCAATGAATGTTACACAGCCTACTGATTTTTTAGAACATCGTGCCCAATTAAGTATTATATTCCAGGAAAAGCCTTGGGATTTCGGCAAAATATTCTATTTTTAATCCTGAATGTCGCTGGAAGAAGAGAATAAAGTACTTTGGGATGGTCTGCTGGGTGGAAATAAGCAATCCCTCTTCGGCCTTTATAACAATACCTACTTTCATTTACTCCGATTCGGTCTGAAGATCTGCAATGACAATGAACTCGTATTCGACTGCGTCAATCAACTATTTCTTCATCTTTGGGATCGCCGACAAAAACTTCAGCCGGTACAGCAGGTCCAATCGTACCTGTTTACCACACTTCGCAGAATTATCCTTGACCAAATCAGCTATCAATCCAAAATAGATACTGCAGTTGGGAGGATGATTACGGAGGATGAACAGAATGTAACCTCTTACGAAGAAATCTTGATTCGGGTTCAAGGTGACCAGGAAATGAACCAACGCTTATATACAGCCCTTACAAAGTTAACCCCTAAACAAAAAGAATTTGTTAAACTTAAGTTTTTCGAAGGGCTCAGCTATGATGAAATAGCAGAAAAGCATACCCAAAGTGTAAAAACATGCTATAACGTAATTTATGATGCGATTAAGAGTCTGAAAAAATCACTTGCCGCCCCTCTTCGCGAAAAATAGGAACCACCATCACCGGTTTTTAGCACGCAAAATTCTCGTCACAAAAAAAAGTAAAATAAACCAGGGAAACTTTAAGCGTTTTCGCGTCTGTAAGTAAAAGATTCACGAATGAACGTCGAAGATTACGATATAGAAGACTTCGCCTGTGACCATAGCTTCCAGCAATACTGCCGTGAGGAAAACGAATCATCCGTCGCTTTCTGGACCGCATGGATTAGTCAGCATCCTGAAAAAGCTGACCTGATCGTCAGCGCAAAGCAACTCGTTGCTTTCTTAAGTGCAGGACAAGGAAACCGCTTGGAGCAGCTAAGTCATCTAAAAAGAGGACTGCAACAACGTAAACTCCTTGAAGTCAGCCTGGGAAGCACTCCCACTGTTCAGGATAGCCATACCAGTAGATCCAGAACATATCTGACTGCTCTTGCTGCCTGTCTAGCAGTCGGCGTAATCGGATACTTCGTTATGACAAATAACCCACTGTCAAACTCTTATATCCACACTAACAAAGCCGAATACTCAAGTACCAGAGTCGATCGGAAGACTGTGATCCTTCCGGACGGTTCGCTCGTAACTCTGAATAAAAACAGTAGCATCACCCTTAATCCTCAGTTTTCCAAATCCAAGAGAGAACTGACGCTAACAGGTGAAGGCTTTTTCGAAATCACCCATGATGCTGAACATCCTTTTTTCGTTCGTACTGAGGCAGTAACAGTTAAGGTGTTGGGCACAGTCTTTAACATCAGCGCCTATCCGCAGGCAAATGGAGAAACAGAAACGTCTCTTTTCAGCGGGAAGGTAGAAGTATTCTTGAATGGCAGTCCGGGACGTACCTATGTTCTTAAGCCAAATGAAAAGCTCGTTACAAGGCCCGTCACGAACGATTCCGAAAAACAGAGTACAACCCTGAAATCAACTATTCGTCCGGAACAACATCTTAACTCAAAACCAAGCGAAACGGCATGGCTGCGTAACAGGCTTGAGCTTAGCAACGAACGCCTCGAAGATATAGCTCTCAAGCTGGAGAGCTGGTACGGGATAGACATAGAATTTGAAGACAATGAGGCGAAATCTTACCGTTATTCCGGAACATTTGAAAGCGAAACAGTGCTCCGGGCGCTAGAGGCCTTACAGCTGTCATATCCATTTAAAATCAGATCAGAGAATGAAAAGATCCTGATCAGCAAATAAAGCCACCGAAATATCCATGTCAACGAATCAAATCACAATTATGAGAAAACCTCTACTTAGGGTACCCCCTGGCGAATATATCGTCGCCAGGCAAATCATCCGCACCATGAAGCTCACCTCGTTACTATTAGTCCTGATGTGTATCCAGGTTGTAGCATCAACCTACGCTCAAAACCGCATTACCGCGAACTTCCAGGAAGTAAGCGTCAAGCGTCTCCTGAAGGAGGTCGAAAAACAAAGCAATTACCGCTTCGTCTATAACAACAGTATCCTTCCCGATAATAAACTTGTAACGGTAATGGTCAAGAATGCGACCCTTGAAGAAACAATGAAGCAAACGCTGAAAGGGACCGGACTCAGTTATTCAGTTAAGGAAGACGGACTCATTGTTATTTTCAAATCAGGAGCTGAAGCCCAGGCGGATATTCCTGTCAGGGGAAGAGTTACTGATGCACAGGGCAATCCCTTACCGGGCGTATCTGTACGGGTGCAGGGCTTAAGCATCGGCACGTCTACAGACATTCAGGGTCGTTACACGCTGACTGTTCCTGATGGCGCAACCGCTCTGGAATTCGCGTTCATTGGCTTTGCCTCTCAAACCGTTTCCCTTACCGGAACCAGCGAAATAAATATTGCACTACGTGAAGACAACCGCACACTTGAAGAAGTTACCATTACCGGCTATACGAACTATTCACGTGCACAATCTGCAAATGCTGCATCCGTGGTCACATCCGATAAAATAGGCCAGGTTCCTATGGGCTCAGTAGATCAGATCCTACAGGGACGCGTTCCTGGAATGACTGTGATTGCAAGTTCCGGTCAGCCAGGCACCAGCGCAAGTGTTACCATACGGGGAGTAAACAGTATTAGCGGCTCCCGCGCACCACTCTACGTGATGGACGGTATTCAAATTGAGTCTTCTTACTTTCAAACGATCAACCCCGATGATATTGCAAGCGTAACGGTACTGAAAGATGCCTCAGCTAAAGCACTTTACGGCTCCAGAGGATCCAACGGCGTTATAGTTATCACTACAAAAAAAGGCAAGTCGGGAAAGATTCAGGTAGATTACAAATCACAATACGGACAATCCGACCTTACTAAGCCCGGATTCACCATGATGAATACCGAGCAGCGACTCCGTTTTGAGGAAGAGGTAGGCCTGGAGATTGGCAGAAATATTGGCCCTGGATGGGTATATTCGCCGAAGAACCCTTCATACGCAACAAAGTCGCCCGACCAGCAAAGAAGATCTGACCAGATTCTTGATAGTCTTCGCAGCATTAACACAGACTGGAGAGACCTCTTTTTTCAGCAAAGCCAGTTCATGGAGCAGCAGTTAAGTGCGAGCGGAGGTAATGAAAATGTCCGCTTCTACAACTCACTGAATTACTACAAACAGGATGGTATTGCAAAACGTACAGGGATGGAGCGATATAACCTTCGTAGCAATGTGGACTTCAGCTCAGGTAAGTTTACCGGAAACGTAAACCTTTCGCTTGGCTACTCTTCATCAAGCTTTACCGAGGGCGTTGAGAGTACGTCCGTTGGAGCCTCTATGGCATCTGTATATTACGCGCTACCGTATGAATATCCATACGCACCTGACGGAACACTCATTCACCCGGGGAACCGAACTGCGGATATTCTGGACCAACGTGAGGGAAGTCAGGGACTGGAGCGCCTGCTGAATTCATCTGATAAAACTGATCAATTTAAGACGATTACCGGAATATCTCTGGGCTACCAGATCATACCTGAACTAAAGCTGACAACACGGACTGGAATTGATTACCGCAACTCTACCGACCAGGTTTATATCAACCCCGACTCGTACTACGGATCCAGAAGCAACTCAAACACTGTAGGTGGCCGCGGAAAGTTTGGTGAAGGCAGCAGAAGGAACTTCAGCATTATGTCAACATCAGGACTAACCTACGCCAAGACCCTTAACAGCGTGCACGACTTCGAAGCATCCGCCTTTCTGGAGTATGTTTACGAAAATTACCGTTCTTTCAATTATAATGGCTACGGATTAGACGCACGACTTCCCGAAACACCTGCAGGAATAACCGTTTCCACTGCATTCCTGCCAGGCATTGGCGGTGGCCGGACCAGCGCTGCGCTCCTCTCCTATATGGGCGTGGGACGCTATACCTACAATGAGAAGTATACCATAACAGGTAGTTACCGTTACGATGGCTCTACAAGGGTTGCGCCTAAAAATCGCTGGCACGGGTTCTATTCCTTCGGAGCTAACTGGAACGCCAAGGCTGAAGATATATTGAAGAACCTCGATCTTATTCCGGAACTCCGTTTCCGTGCCAGTTACGGTAGTACGGCAAGTCCCTTTGGCGGGAACTTCGACTATTTACCTACCTATTCGGTCAATACGAGTTATGGGGGCGCCAGTGCAATGAGACCGGCTGCTGCTGGTAACGAAAATTTCGACTGGGAGTATGTCAACGAGTTTAATACCGGCTTTGATATTGCTTTATTCAGACAAGGCAGACTACGTATTGCAGCCGATTACTACAATAAGATTACTACCAATATGTTTATTGATCAGCCGCCTTCTATCACCTCTGGCTTTGATGTCCTCTCCCTTAGCAGCGGAAAAATGAGAAACCGTGGTGTAGAAGCGGATATCCAGGGGGATATCATCAAAACGAAGGATTTTAGCTGGAACTTAGGCCTAAACTTTGGATATAACAAAAATGAGATCTTGCGCCTTACGGACGACCTGAATGAGATACCTGACGGCGATACGCGTATCTGGAAAGTAGGATACCCACTGGGAACTTACTATGCACCGAACTGGGCCGGCGTCAATCCTGAAAATGGAGACGCACAGTACTATGATAAAGAAGGTAAAATTACAACCGTTTACGATTTTGACGCGCTGGCAGTTACTGAATCAGGCAGTCTCTACCCAAAATTAACTGGAGGCTTCAATACAGGAGTACAGTACAAATCATTCACCGCAAGTGCTCTGTTCTCTTTTGTGTCCGGAGTAAAACGTTGGAACAATGAAGATCTTTATAATGAAAATGATCGTTACATGACCAGTAACCAGTCCATCCGGATGTTGGAAGATCGCTGGAAAAAGCCTGGTGACATCGCTACCCTGCAACGAATAGACATCAGACGTCAGTTCAGTTCCAAAGACATCCAGGATGCATCGTTCCTACGACTAAGAAATGTTACCCTTGGTTACTCAGTTCCAGCTAATGTTATTGAACGCTTGAAGGCGATCAAAGGTGTGAAGGTCTTCGTTCAAGGCCAGAACCTGTTCACATGGACAAAATGGCGCGGACTGGATCCTGAAAATAACAATGTCTACGGACGTTTTCAGTACCCGGCTGCAAAAACCTATACGGCAGGTCTTAATGTTAACTTTTAATCAGTACAGTCATGATATTTAAATCAACCCATAAATATATTTCCATACTTGGCGTGCTGCTGATTTCCCTCAGCTCATGTAAAAAGCTCGACGACGTCGATCCGACGGACACTATTGACCCAACAAAGGCTTTCCGTAATGTCAAAGACCTTGACCTTGGCTTATTAGGTGCCTACGCCTACCTGGATTATTCCCTGATCGGCAGCAATGCAATCGTCTCAGACGAAATCACCGTGCCCGACGAGAATACCGTCAGCAATACTGAAGCATATCGCTGGCTCTACAATTCAGGCAGTGGATCAGTAACATCAGCATTCAATGATTACTATATAGCAATTGATCGCCTTAACCGTGTCCTTGCGGCCATACCTAATGTAGAGGCCGTCGGTGCAGACCTTGCGCTAAAACAGCGTTATCAGGGCGAGCTGCTGGCTCTGAGAGCCTATAGTCATCTTGAATTACTTCGGGCTTACGCCTCCTCTTATGATAACGGCGCTTTAGGTGTCCCCTATATGAAAGCCTCTATTATCAGCTATCCTGCCAGAGATAGGTTTGAAGCTGTTATTGCGAACATAAAGGCTGATTTACTGGAAGCAAAGGATCTCATCCCGGCATCTTTCACGGACAAAACCAGGATCACCAGAACTGCAGTAGTCGCCATTCAGGCAAGAACAGCGTTGTATGAACGCAACTGGGCTGAGGCTGTAAGCTATGCCACTGAAGTGATCAACGCGATTCCATTGGCCAGCAGGACTCAATTTCCGCAGATCTGGACAGATCAAAGTGATGCAGAAGTGATCTGGAAACTGAAAAGAGTTGGCTCTGACTCACGGATTGGCGCCTTCTTCTTTCGCGAAACCGGTGGTCTCGTTCTTTACGCACCGTCTTTTGAACTGATCAATAGTTTCGATCAGTCAAATGACATCCGCTACAGCTCGTATATATCATACTCTCCTGACAGAGGTGCAGGCAAGTCTGCTTATCTCGTTAAGAAGTATATTGGCGGCGACGCTACAGCGCCCGGACGCGCGGACGTAAAGCTGTTCCGTACTGCGGAGATGTACCTGATCAGGTCAGAGGCAGAAGCGGAACTTGCTGCCGAATCTGCAAGCGCAGACTTAAATGCACTCCGTTCAGCGCGTATACAGGGCTATGCTTCTGAGACATTTGCTTCCAAAGAAGCGCTTATAACTGCTATCTACCAGGAGCGCTTCAAAGAGCTCGCCTTTGAAGGTCACCGTTTCTTCGATCTGAGACGAAGAAACTTGCCTGTGGAACGTTTGCCAGAAGATGCTATCAACGCAGTTGGTGCTGTAAAACTCGAGCCGACTCAGGCACAATATGCCTTTCCGATCCCGGCCAGGGAGATCTCTGTGAACAGAAATATGGAACAAAATCCTAACTACTAATGAGGTATTCACTCGCGGCAATGTTATTCCTTCTCTGCTATTCAGCTGTAGGATGTAAAAAAGATTCAAATGGCACTAAGCCTCAAAAGGAGCATGCTCTCAACCCAGACCCGGTCGCCTTGCGGCCGGGCTCTATAGGCTATGTGGGCGATAGTGCCGATATTGTTACTCCTGTTAGCGGCGGCTTAGTCCTGATGGGCGGTGGAACCGACGTCGATGCAGCCTTCAAATGGATGATCGAGAGAAGCGGCGGCGGTGATGTTGTCATCATCCGCGCATCAGGAGCTGATGCTTACAACCCCTATGTTAGCAAACTTGGGAAGGTGAACTCAGTTGAGACGCTGAAAATCGATTCAAGAGCTCTGGCCGATGACGATCGCGTAGCCAACATCATCAGAAATGCCGAAATGCTGTTCATCGCAGGCGGCGACCAGTCCAATTACATGAAGTATTGGAAGGATACCAAAACAATGGATGCCATCAACTACTTGCTGAACGTAAAAAAGGCACCTGTAGGAGGTACAAGCGCAGGTTGTGCAATTCTGGGTGAGCTCTACTACAGTGGCGAAAATGGAAGTGTTGTATCTGACGAGGCACTTGGCAACCCCTATCATCCGAACGTAACCTTGTATGCCAATGACTTCCTTAAGGCTCCGTTTATGAAGGATGTACTGACCGATCAGCATTATGTAGCCAGAACCCGGCAAGGGAGACACCTTGCCTTTCTTGCAAGGATGCTGAAAGATAAAGACATCGCAGCAAAAGGAATCGCTGCTGATGAACGAACCGCTGTATGTATAGACGCGAACGGTAAAGCTGCTGTCTTCGGTAAAGGCAAGGCCTTCTTTTTGATGACTGATAAAAATAAAATTCCTGAAGTTTGTGTAAGCGGACAAGCCTTGGACTGGAACCTTAAACAGGCCGCCGTCAGGGTCTATGCCATAACGGGATCAGAAGAGGGAAATGGAAGCTTCGACCTTAGCACATATGCTGAGTCTGCAGCCAAAGGCGGGACCTGGCAGTGGTGGTGGGCCGAACAGGGGAAATTAAAAATGAACTAATACGATGAATTTTAAGAAAGTTAAAACCAGCCTGGTCGTCATACTAACCAGCGCATGTATGAGTGGTGCATTTGCTCAAAAATATGTAATGGTGATTCACGGAGGAGCGGGAACTATACTAAAGTCAAGTATGACTGCCGAAAAAGAAAAAGCTTACCGCGCAGCTCTCACCTCCGCCTTGCAACGCGGATATAGTGTGATCCAATCAGGCAAGCCCAGTTTGGATGCCGTGGAAGCGGCGATTCATGTTCTGGAAGATTCTCCGCTTTTTAACGCCGGGAAAGGTGCGGTATTCACACATGACGGTCGCAATGAAATGGACGCTTCCATTATGAATGGCAGAACACTTGAAGCGGGTGCTGTTGCCGGTGTCACCACAATCCGTAACCCTATCAGTGCCGCCAGGGCAGTTATGGAAAAATCGGAGCACGTGATGATGGTCGGCCAGGGTGCTGAGAAGTTCGCGAAAGAAGCCGGACTCACACTTGTTGATCCGTCTTATTTCCGTACTGAAGAGCGCTGGCAGGGGCTTCAGAAAGCGATTGAGGAAGATTCTAGTAAGAGCGTTCTCGATCATGGTAACAAGAAGGCTTCCCTGATGGGCATAAAGAACCGCGATAATAAGTTTGGCACAGTTGGAGCCGTAGCACTCGATAAAGACGGTAACCTTGCCGCCGGAACTTCAACCGGAGGGATGACCAACAAAAAGTATGGCCGAGTTGGCGACTCTCCTATTATTGGCGCAGGGACATACGCAAACAACGCTACCGCAGGTATCTCCTGCACAGGCTGGGGAGAGTTCTACATCCGCAGCGTGGTGGCGCACGATATTTCAGCATTAATGGAATACAAAGGCTTGAGCGTTGCTGAAGCTTCTAAATTGGTAATGGATAAAGTCGGCAAGCTCGGTGGCGACGGCGGCGTCATCGCGCTCGACAGAAAGGGTAATGTAGCCACCCCTTTCAATACCGAAGGCATGTACCGCGGCATGGTTACAGAAGATGGAAAGATTACAGTTGAGATTTATAAGTAAGAAAAAAGGGGGATTGGCTCCCTTTTTCTTTACCGTATTAAAAACTTTTCCCCATCTGCATACAGCCCGAAACGCAGATTCTGCATCTGTATCAGCCCTTTTGAATTTATCTTTAAATCTTTCGGCTCAGACAGCGTCATCACCTGGCTTTCGCCCGTAACTTCGATATTCTTTCCTCTCACGATAATCGCCGTACTCTCATCTATTCCGATACAAGTGTAATCTGGATATGCTGCCAAGGCAGAAATAAGCCTGTTATGCCGACTGCGTTTCAGAAAATGTTGGTCAATAATAACCGAATCAACTAACCCGAGGCCTTCCTTAAACTCGATGTTCTTATCCCATAATTTGTCGAAAGTCTCCTTGTAAGTAGTGTCACCAGCAAGTTGCTGACCCGTGATCATGACCTTGCTCATCACTGCAGCTCCGGCACTGGTACCGGCAACAGTAGCTCCTGTCCTGTAGGCGCTATGGATAGCCTCATAGACCGGTGTATTTCTAACAACGTCCATGAACCGGTCCTGGCTCCCTCCTGCTATGTAGATGAGTCTGGCGTTACGCAGTGAATCGACCCATTTCTTGTTACTTATGGTAGCCTTGCTAAAATTGAATGAGGTAACCTTATTAGGCACAACCTGATTTATCTGACTGGCGATGCCTTGAAATGACTCTACGGGAAGCTCGCTTGCCATGGGTAGTACGACGACATAATCCTTGCTTTTCAGATCCGCTGTTTCAACGAGCTTTTTAATCAGATCATTTGACCGGCTTCCTCCTCCGATGATAAACAACTTTCCTTTAGGCGTTTGCTGCGCAGATGCAGAAGAAAAGACCAGCGATAAAGCGAGTGCAAGAGAAAGAGCGTATTTCATGCTTAAAAATAATAAAAACATGTAAAATACGGCTATCTAAGACCTACTTATTCCTTGCCAAAAACCCTGAAACTAAATCGTTAACCTTATCTGCATGCTCAACTAAGCTTAGATGCCCGCCTTCAACCAGTGCGTATTCGCCTCGCTTTACGTTCTTAGCAATGTGCTTACCAGCGTACGCTCTCGTTAGCCTGTCATCTGCTGCTCCGATCACCAGACAAGGTGCTGTGATCTTCTTCAACCGGGCTGACATCTCAAAATCCACACACCTGAGGAGTCCTTCCGCGCTAACTTCAGGCGGACAAAATGCTGCAATACGTGAAATGAATCTAAGTTGCGAGGCACTCTGTTCTCCTTTGAAGAATATATAACGATGAAACAAAATACTTAACCCATTCATGTAGTTAAAGCGTGTTAACAAGCTGAAAAACAACGGATGTTTTTTCGCATATTCCAAGTAAGGTCGTATTACGGGCTCTTGTAAATACTGAACAAGCCATGACGCCTGACATGTGGTATAAGGGTTAGTATAGCTGCAATGCTGTAGGATCGTCGCCTTTACCTCATTGGGGTACGTACTGCAATATTCCATAACAGTCATTGCCCCCAGACTATGACCGTACAAAATCGGCTTTACGAGTGATAGTGCAGAGACTATTGCTGCGAGATCTTTGGCGAGATCTTTCACTGCAAGGCTCGCAGGAGCAGGTGATTTTCCATGTCCAGGCAGATCAACGATTATCAACCGGTAAGATTCGCGCAGCATTGACCGCTGGTAGAACCATTGTTCCCGGCTTCCATTGAGCCCATGAATTAAGATTAACGGCTGCGCATTTTCCGGACCTTCTATCTCTACATAAAGCGTATTTCCTGTCGGGCTCTTTATGTATCGTTGATCCTTTGAGCTTAGCCGTTTAGGACTGGCTAGCCTGTTTTTCGAGGATACCAGCCACGAAACCGGATACCTTCCAAATGCCAGCATTAATCCTGCAGATACGAGTCCGAATGTTTTAAGTGAACGGTTCATTGATTGATTGTAAGTATGCTTGTCATTCAAACACCCACTCATTCACTATTGTTTGTTCTTCATTTGTGCATCAACAAGGATATTCAGCGCTTTCCAAAGGAAACACGCTTGCCTGTTAAGTCTCCCGGTGCTTTACTATTCGGTTTGATCTTCGGGACACTCCCTGGGGTATTCTTTGGGATCGCCTCCTTCGCTTTGCCCCTGACCTTTCCTGCCAGCTCCCTGACCAATCTGTTCCCTTCATAACCAACAAGTACAATATTCCCGCGCCGCTGCTCGGGTATCCCGGTTAGCTCCGGTTCAATTGGCTCTCCGGGGAGTTCCCCCACTTCTGCTGCTGCAAAAGCCGCAATCAGCGCGCAAGGACTGAATTCGCGGCTGTTCAAC
>Ga0160467_100158_pt1 | contig 94072 bp, 80 predicted proteins | sample HID1972I_E11MG_FD_108221 | JGI IMG/M metagenome (GOLD analysis project Ga0160467, IMG submission 108221) | Enriched pill bug-associated microbial communities from UW Madison campus, WI, USA - HID1972I_E11 MG | ecosystem: Host-associated > Arthropoda: Insects > Digestive system > Unclassified ... | reverse complement strand
CCAAAAAGGTGGTTGTGTTTTGATATAGCCAAGCTATCCTCCGTTGAAATACTCCGGAATAAGGCATATTATAACCTGCTCGGGACTGAAAGGGAACTGATTATTACTTAGGCTGGGATTTATATAGAGATTACTTGGATTTTATAGGGGGGTTATAGGGCTTTACCTCTACTAACCCCCTATAAACCCCCTCTTATCCCCCTGTTATACCTCTATTATATTCGAACAAGATCCCTACTTGCTCATAACATGGTATCACCCTGCTAACAATAGTAGGTTTCTAACAATATGCCTCACATGTTATCCTCTTCAACATCAAAAAATTGTTTATGAACATCGAATAAAAAATCACTCTTACTATTGGCTATATGAATAGGATGATTATCCAAGATTTCTACCATAAACTTCTACTAAGAGGAATTTTCATTAAACCATCACTATACATTCATTTAAACTTAGGTTGAAGGCATCGTAATACTGATTCATCTTAACTCTGCTCTCCTTAAAAAAGTAAGAACAATATTATACTCATATTTCCATAATACCGGGATAATGTAAAAAACATCATTTATTCACATGTCCTTATTCATAAGGAAACATAGAGCTCCTTACTTTGAGAAAATGATTCATGATGATAAGAGTTGCTTTTTTTGCGGAGATAATGATTCCTGACTTTGACGGAGCTTCACGAACAATTTTTCAACTTGTCGACCGCATCGATAAAAAACGGTTTGAATTTTTGTTCATATATGGAACAGGACCAGATCAAGTACAAGATTTCGAGTCCTTGAAAATTCCATCTTTAAGCATTCCGATACAACAGAACTATAGTATGGCGATTCCTGCTCTAGCAGATCAACGCTTAAAAAAGAAACTCCAGGATTTTAATCCCGATATTATTCATATTGCTACACCTTCTCTTTTAGGTTTCTACGGGCAGCGATATGCATTAAAAAATCAAATACCGGTCATCAGCATCTACCATACACACTTTGTCAGCTATATCGACTACTATCTCAAGCATTTTACTTTTTTGGTTGGCCCTACAAAGAAAAGAATTATCCAGACACAGAATAAATTCTATAATAACTGTGATAAAATCTATATTCCAACAAATAGCATCGTTTGCGAACTTACAAAAATGGGTATTAACCCAAGCTTGATGCAGATCTGGAAACGTGGGATTGACAACAGTCTATTTTCTCCAGACAAAAAAGATCACAATTGGCTACAAGAAAAAACAGGAAACAGGCATCCGACGATATTATTTGCCAGTAGGCTGGTTTGGGAGAAGAATTTAAAAACCCTGATCGCGATCTACAGCTTATTAAAGCAACAGAACATTCTTTTCAATTTTATAGTCGCTGGAGACGGTTCTGCAATGGACTCTTGTCGACAGCAGATGCCTGAAGCTATCTTTCTAGGCAAATTGAATCATCATGACCTTGCCAAGTTGTATGCTTCTTCAACCTTATTTGTCTTTCCTTCACATTCCGAGACTTATGGTAATGTCGTTATCGAAGCCATGGCATCATCGTTACCTTGCATTATTGCAGATGGCGGAGGTTCTGCAGATTTAATAACCGAAAGTGTAACAGGTTTTAAATGTAAACCGCAGGATGCGGCAGCTTTTGTTAATCGCATTATATACTTACTACAGGATAATAGATTAAGAAAGGAGATTGGACATGCGGGATTACAATTCAGCAAATCAATAGACTGGAGTTCTTTAGCTAACACCTATTTTGAAGACTTAGAACAAATGAACAGAACCGCTAATGATTCAATCATTAAATTTCAGGTTGGTTAATGCGTAAAAAAATTTTCAAAATTACAATTAGTCTTGTCGTACTCTCTTCATTGCTTGTCTTTATCAGTCACATTGATCTTAAGGCAGTATTAAAAGAAGTTACTAATATAGGGTGGAATCTCCTCTGGATTATAGTCATTACGGGTTTAGCCTATGTATTGGCTACAGCGGGATGGCAAAATTGCTTCATCGAAAAACCGAAACGGACTTCCTTATGGCAGCTATTCTGCATCCGACATATCGGGGAAACAATAGGACTATTCAATCCCACTAGCATAATTGGGGGCGATTATATAAAAACAGTCTTGCTGAAACCGACGGGTACATCTGAACAAGAAATTTTAAATTCAGTTTTAATATCGCGTTTTTTGACCATTATCACGCAATTTTCATTATTTGGAATTTCTGGTTTTTGGTTTTTAATGAGCTCTTTTAATCAAAATATTCCTAAACAGCTGCTAGCGGTACTGTGGATATTAGTGATTACATTTTTTTGTATTCCACTGATTATTTTTATTATTCTCAAGAAATCCAAAGAACTACAAGTGGCTTCTACGCTATCCTGGAAAACACTCCGAAAACTAAGTATACGTATTCAGACGATCCTAAATGCGGTACTAACTTTTCATCAAAATCAGCCGTGCAAATGTTATCGTGCATATTTTTATTTTTTCTTACACTGGACTGTTGGTGCTTTGGAGCTTTTCCTCATCCTATACTTTTCAGGTATTACGATTCCGATTATCCTGAGTCAATTTATGGACATGGGTATTATTATTATCAAAAGCTTTGGCGCTTTTATTCCTGCTCAAATTGGGGTGGAGGAATTCGGAAATAAAATTTTACTGACCGGTGCTGGTATCTATACGGTTCAAATCTGGTTGATCATCGCTTTAATAAGACGTTCTAGACAAGTTTTTTGGATTGCATTTGGTTTTTTAGCTTATTTCGGAATTAAAAAAGGGGGGATACTATCCTAATATGGAAATTCTTTGTGTAAGTCATAAATTTCCGCCCGCTATTGGAGGGATGGAAAAACAAAGCTTTGAGCTTATTAACGGATTGGCTCCCTATACAACTGTACATAAAATAGTTTATCAGGGGGATGAATCTATTATCAAATTTTTTTACCTTTTAAATAAGCGGATTCTAGCGTTGCTCTTATTACATCCTAATATAAAGGTTATTCATTTTAATGATGGTCTGATTGCGGCTGTGTCTTTAAGACATAAGGGTTATGAACAGTTAAAACGGGTGGTTACTGTTCACGGCCTTGATGTGGTTTTTCCTTTAGCCTATTTTCAACGTAAAATTATTCCTCAATTCAACAAATTTGACAAAATAATAGCTGTAAGTACTGCTACAAGAGAGGCTTCCATCGATCGTGGTATTCATCCCGATAAGATTGAAGTGATTCAAAATGGTGTAGACCATAGTCTTGTCTTGGATAACACTCTGGCTATTGAACCTGTCTTAACGAAATATGGAATTGCTACAAAGGCCGAGCATCTCATCATCGCCCTAGGCAGACCTGTGAAACGAAAAGGCATTTCCTGGTTTATTAAACATGTGCTACCTCAACTTCCATCAGATTATAAGCTGATCTTAATAGGTCCTTTTTCTCCAACCGCAACAAGGAAAGAGAAATTGCTTTATGCTCTCCCATCTTCTCTACGGCATCTAACGATGTTGTTCTTAGGATTTCCATCCGATCAAAAATCTATACGTCATTATTTACGGGATCCTAATTTCAAAGATCGGTTACAGCATATCGGAAAAATTCCTACGACTGATTTGCAATGCTTGTTACGCCACGCGGGATTATTCATTATGCCTAACATCAAAGTCGCAGGCGATATGGAGGGTTTTGGTTTGGTTTGCCTGGAAGCTAGTATCTGTGGGGCGACTGTATTTGCTTCGGATATTGAAGGGATCAGTGATGCGATCATCCATCAGAAGAATGGAGTTCTTCTACCTCCTGAGCAGGAGAATTGTTGGATTTCTGAAATTAAAAATACGCTTGAACATCCTTCGCTTCTCAAGAACAGAAGCGAAGAATTTCAAGCATATTCTTTAGGACATTACAGCTGGGATAAAATGGTAAGGGCTTATTTTAATTTGTTTCAAAGCCTAATTGCACATTCTTAATGTTTCTTTTAGCTCCTCTCCCCTTCCTATTGTAGAAGAAAGCTGAGATATATGGTTTCAGATTTCCCTTCATGTTTATATTTAAAAGTAAACCATCGGTCAATACCTCAAGTCCTTGAGCAAATTAAAAGGAACTAATTCCTGTAATATCGTTACCTGTTATCAACAGGTGAATATCATGGGTTCCTTCGTAGGTTATCACAGATTCTAAGTTCATCATGTGACGCATCATCGGAAAATCTCCCACAATTCCCATGGCCCCTAATATCTGTCTTGATTCTCTAGCGATTTCTAATGCCATGTGTACATTATTACGTTTTGCCATTGAAATCTGTGCTGGGGTTGCTTTTCCTTCATTTTTCAGTACGCCTAAGCGCCACGACAATAATTGAGCTTTTGTAATCTCTGTGAGGAATTCTGCTAATTTCTTTTGTTGTAATTGATAGGATGCGATCGGTTTCCCGAACTGTTCTCGTTCTAATGCATATTTGACTGCCGTTTGGTAACAGTCTATTGCAGCTCCGATTGCTCCCCAAGATATGCCATACCGCGCGGAGTTCAAGCATGAAAAAGGTCCACGGAGCGAATTTACTTCTGGAAGAATATTTTCTGCGGGAATTGCTACGTTTTGAAAGATCAGCTCTCCGGTTTTGGAAGCGCGTAGTGACCATTTGTTTAGTGTTTCAGGAGTGGAGAAGCCATCCATACCTCGTTCTACTATGCACCCTCTTATTTTATCTTGTTCATCCCTTGCCCACACTATTGCTATATCACATATCGGAGCGTTGGTAATCCACATCTTTGCTCCATTAAGGATATATTGGCCGTCTTTTTTTAACAAACGGGTTTCCATGGCTGCTGGGTCTGAACCATGGTTCGGTTCTGTTAAACCGAAACTACCGATATATTCTCCTGAGGCCAGCTTGGGAAGGTATTGTTTTTTTTGTTCTTCACTTCCAAATGTAAAAATGGGATACATGACTAATGATGACTGTACGGAAGCTGCTGACCGGATGGCGGAGTCTCCTGCTTCTAGCTCTTGCATAATAATACCATAAGCGATATGATCTAATCCTGCCCCACCATATTCTACTGGTATATAAGGGCCCAAAGCTCCAAGAGCTCCTAATTTTAACATCAGATTGGGAATACCCTCATGATGTTGAGCGGCATGGTCTATAACTGGCTTTATTTCCGTAGTGACAAAATCACGAATGGATTGTCGGATGAGCTTATTTTCATCAGACAATAGCGCATCTATATTAAAATAATCACATGTTGAATTCATATCTGTCATAATTTAATATCTAAATATAGCCAATATTTAGAATATAATTCATTATATTTAAAATATAAACGAATAATATAAACCATTATGATAAAACAAGAATTAAAAGAATTGGGCATTCTAGCGACCAATTTAGGTTCTTCTACGGGACAAAATTGGTTTGCAACTGGTGCGGATATTACTTCCAATTCTCCCGTTGATGGTCAGGTAATTGCTACAGTGTCTTGCTCTTCCCATAATGATTATAAAGATATCTGCGCTCAGGCGAAAAAAGCATATGCGATCTGGCGACTTGTTCCTGCTCCGCAAAGAGGTGAAGTGATTCGGTTATTCGGGGATAAATTAAGGTCATTAAAACCTACGCTCGGAAAGCTTGTTTCTTATGAAATGGGAAAATCACTACAGGAAGGCATGGGCGAGGTGCAAGAAATGATTGATATCTGTGATTTTGCAGTTGGTTTATCCCGTCAGCTTTATGGTTCAACCATTCATTCGGAACGTCCCTCCCATCGTATGTACGATCAATATCATCCTTTAGGTGTTGTTGGTGTTATTTCTGCATTCAACTTTCCTGTGGCTGTTTGGGCATGGAATACAGCACTAGCATTGGTATGTGGAGATGTTGTGATCTGGAAACCGAGTGAAAAAACTCCTTTATGTGCCATAGCTTGTCAACAGATTTTAGCGGGTATATTAAAACAGAAAGAATTACCAGAAGGCATCTCTAATTTGATAATTGGAGATAAGACTGTGGGTGAATGGTTAGTAAATGATACTAATATTCCTTTAATATCTGCTACAGGCTCAACTGCAATGGGAAAAACAGTAGCACAACATGTTGCTGCTCGCCTTGGCAGGTCTATTTTAGAACTTGGCGGAAATAATGCGATCATTATTACACCGGATGCGGACTTGAAGATGACGACGATTGGTGCTGTATTTGGCGCTGTAGGTACGGCCGGTCAGCGCTGTACTTCAACGCGTAGATTAATCATTCATGAAAGTGTGTATGAACAAGTCAAAGCATCATTGATAAAAGCATATGCTCAACTACAGATCGGAGATCCTCTACTTCCAGAAAATCATGTCGGTCCACTGATCGATCAAAAGGCAGTCGCACATTATTTAGATGCCCTATCTGAAATTGAGAAACAAGGGGGTAAGCTGATTGTCACCGGTGGTTTACTCACTGGAAAGGGATTTGAAAGTGGTTGTTATGTAAAACCTGCGATTGCTGAAGTGGAAAACCATTATGATATAGTTCAACAGGAGACTTTTGCTCCAATTCTTTATTTAATAAAATATCAAGGTGATGTGATGGAAGCAATCGCTATCCAAAATGATGTGAAACAAGGGCTGTCTTCGGCTATTATGACTAATAATCTGCGCGAGGCGGAATTATTCCTCAGTGCACAAGGATCAGATTGTGGAATTGCTAATATCAACATCGGAACATCGGGGGCAGAGATCGGTGGTGCTTTTGGAGGTGAAAAAGAAACTGGTGGTGGACGCGAATCTGGTTCGGATGCCTGGAAAGCCTACATGCGGAGACAAACCAATACCATTAATTACAGCACCGAACTTCCTTTGGCACAAGGAATAACTTTTAACCTTTAAATGACAACGACATGAGTACAGTTCACGAAATATTATCTAAACATTTGCTCGCAGATGGTTTTCCAATTGTGATGGATATAGAAAAATCACATGGCTCTTATCTAGTCGATCAAAATGGAGATGCTTATCTGGATTTATTCAGCATGTTTGCATCTGTTGCTATTGGTTATAACCATCCCTATCTCCTAAAGCATCAAGATTTTTTAGGTAAAATGGCGATTAACAAACCTGCTTTATCGGATATTTACCCCAAAGAATTTGCTGATTTTATGCAAGTCTTCGAACGCGTAGCGCTACCAAAGGAACTGCAGTATTGTTTTTTTATTGCAGGAGGAACTTTAGCCGTGGAAAACACTTTAAAAGCTGCTTTTGACTGGAAGACACGTTTAAATTTTGCTTCAGGAATTGAAAAGGAAGCTTCTCAGGTCATTCATTTCAAAGAGGCATTTCATGGGAGATCTGGTTATACACTTTCGTTGACCAATACGAAGGATCCTAGAAAACACATGTATTTCCCTAAATTTAACTGGCCGCGCATCAGCAATCCAAAACTAACATTCCCGATCACTGAAATTGTTTTAAACGCAGTTATTGAAAAAGAAAAAACAGCCATTCGAGAAATCAGAAATGCAATTGACAATCATCCGAATGATATCGCCTGTATTATTATAGAACCAATTCAGGCAGAAGGGGGAGACAATCACTTCAGAAAAGAATTTCTACAGGCTCTGCGCGATATCTGTGATGAGCATGATATTTTATTGATTTTTGATGAGGTACAAACTGGAATTGGTTTAACAGGATCGATGTGGGCCTATCAAACGATTGGAGTTGTTCCCGATTTAATCGCATTTGGAAAGAAGACTCAGGTCTGTGGTTTGCTTGCCAACAAAGTAAAGTTTGACCGCGTAGAAAAACATGTTTTTAAAGAATCGTCCCGTATCAATTCGACTTTTGGAGGTGATTTTACCGATATGATGCGCTTTAAACTTATTTTAGAAGTGATAGAGCAGGAAAAATTAATTGAACAGATCCCTAAGAAGGGTGAACATTTTATTCAAAAACTGGAAGCTTTAGCAAGTAAGCATGGACAAATAAGCAATATAAGAGGAAAAGGATTGTTTATCGCTTTTGATTTTCACAATGAGCAGGAAAGAGACAAGTTTATTAAGGACGCTTTTGCACAGAGACTGATTTTACTGGGCTGTGGAGAAAGGACGATTCGTTTTAGACCGCATCTGAATATTCAGATGAACGAAATCGATGAAGCATTTACGATCATGGAAGGGATCTTATAGCATCTTATTTGTATAGATTCCCTATTTCAAATGAATCTCGTTACATTTGCCTTTATTATCAATATAAAATATGGATGCAAGTAAATTAGCGTTGGTTCAATTGGTGACTATTATCCATTTTGTATTAATGGCCATCGCATTATTCAGATTATTTAGGCTCAAGGATGTAACCGGGGGCTTTGTTATACTATCAATATTGGGCATGTGCGTTCCTATACTAGGTCCCTTTGGGCTTATCTTGATTGTAAACAAGAAGAAAAAAGAGATCGATCTAGCAGATACTAAGAAAAGAAGCTCTCCTGCACAAAAAAAGAAAAAAGCCCGAAAATAATATTTAAGGGCTTTTTTTATTATCCAAGTGGTAGCTCAATTGCTTCACGTGGAACGAAATTTCCGCTATCATCTGTTATGAAACTCATCGGACTATCCGGATCCTTAATAATCTCAAATAAAATGAAACCCCAAGGTTTCCAGAAATTTTCCAATACCTGACCGTAAACCTTTACCTGCCAGTGATCAAAAATGGGCTTCATGGACATATCTGCCAAAGGCATCGGTTCGACATATATCATTTTGGGGGTATTTAGATAGGTATATTCTGGAAGACGGTTGAAGAGGTATACAGAATAAAAATAACGTGCTGCTATTTCTTCAAATTGAACTGGGTGCAGTGTTTTTCCTTCTACCATTTTTAAAATATCTTCATGGTAGATATTATTCGTTGCATTATCTTGTAAACAGGCAACAATTCCAAAGTCATTCATTCTCAAAGAAAAAATCAGGGTATTGATTTCATCGCGATAATTAAACGTTTCCGCAGGGTTATCTACTTTACTGATAAAAATTGAAAATGGATTGGTTCCTTCAAATTCCATTGGTTGCAGTAAGGACTGCAACATCGCATGCAAGTTTTTGAACTTCTGAACGAGCACCTGAGAGAAATTCATCTCTTCGCCTGTTAAGGTCTGTTGGCGAATACCGGTCTGAATTTCATTAAATACAACACCATACAGTATTTTAGACATCCACTGAAATAGTGTGATCTGCGGTAATTCGTTTACAGCATCAAAACCTAGTGCAAATGCACGTTCTACCTCAGATTCCATTTTTTCAATTACCAATGCGGCCTCGACGGAACAAGGAAGTTTTAGACTTTTATAAGTGACGAGAGACTCGTCTAACATCTTAAAAGGCTTTTCTTCTAAATCAAAGGCACGCATCATCCATACTGGAAAAACCTGAATTTGTTCGTCCACAGATGAAAGCTCCTTCCCTGTCAAGAAACAGGTTTGGTTATCAAACTTAAATGTTTTAAATGGATTGTATAGTGATGTTGACATATAGGGCACAAAGGTACACGTTTTATAAAAAGTAAAGTCATCACAAAATAAAAATTCAGATCCTTTAATATAAATTAAAATAATTATCTTTCTTACATAAACCATCGTATCGATATTCAGGATACATATGTGCCAATTAAAATTGATAGACAATTAATTATCTAAATTACAAAATGAAACTAGCCCAGTTAGTACCAGCAGTACTTTTATATTTTATTTGCAATGTGGCTCTCTGTCAAGAAATTTACAAAAATAAAGAATTTGGTTTCGAGGCAGAAATCCCTAAAGATTGGTCCGTTTACAAAGAAACTCCTCCTCCCAGTTCGAATTACATGATTATAGCTTGGGGAATGCCAAAATTATATTCTGAAATGGAGAAAGAAGAAATTGAAAATTCAGTTTCCATAACTGCGATCAAATCCAGTAGCATTAAAGATGCGGCCGAGCTCGCCGAAAAAGAATATAAAAGAGTAAGCGGATTTGCCATGAAAGTTGATAGAACAAAAATCAATTCAACGGAAGACGTATGTTTCATAACAAGTTCTATTATAAAATTTAGATCCTACGTTTCTAAGCAATATTTTTTCTATAAAAAGGGAACTGGATATATTTTAACTTTCACCGCCACCCCAGGAACATACACCGAGAATGAACCAAAATTTGATGAATTTTTTAAATCTGTAAAATTTGACTAATCAAAATTGTTAGTTTTGATCTTATCTCAATAATTTACGCTACTCCTACCTTAAAATTTTCAAAAGTCAAAGCAGCATCTACAGTATTTCCCTCTTTTGTCTTCACGCCTTTTAAAGTTGATGTCTTTCCTTTTTCAAGCAGGTTTTTCATCTCTTTTTCTTCCAGCATAATGCCATTCAAGGTGCGCCATATTTTGAAATCACACCCTCTTGCATAATGGTCACATTGTGCGACTTTGTCAAATAACTGAATTTGCCCTGCTGCACATTTTGGACATTTTATCTTTCCTTTCTGCAACGGTTTGATTTCTTCATGGGCAATAGAAATTCTTAATTGCAACAGTTCTTTTGTAATGCGTTCGGTGTAGTCTTTGATATGCTTCATAAAGACCTCATACGAAACTTTATTGGCCCGCATTTCTTCCAGTTTCTGTTCCCATTTACCCGTTAGCGTTACTTTGGCTATGGAGCGGTCTTTTACCAGGTTATAGACGGTCAAACCTTTATCTGTGGGAATGAGTTTCTTTTTATCGCGCTTAATATAATCTCTTTGAAACAAGGTTTCAATAGTTGCTGCCCTTGTTGCCGGAGTTCCCAACCCACAGTCTTTCATAGCCTGACGCATTTCATCGTCATCGATTTCTTTTCCCGAAGTTTCCATTGCTTTTAACAATGATGCTTCAGTGTGTATCGGCTTTGCTTTGGTAAATCTTTCGGATAGTTCTAACGATAAGATTTCCAATAACTCTTCTGCTGTCAATTTAGGTAATTGAGCATTTTCATTATCTTGATCTTCGGTATTTTTATCTTCGTCAGGTAGTTCAACTTGATCTGCTGATAGGCGCCACCCATATTGCTTGATAACTGTTCCTTTTGCAATTAACTCTACTCCTCCTGCATTGATCACAACCGTGGTAATATCTTTTAAACAGACATCGGAAAAACTTTCTACCATACGTTTAGCAATCATATTGTAGATATTGCGCTGCTCCTGAAGCAAAGCTCCTGGCTTTTCATCTGTCACTAATAATGCGTGGTGATCGGTTACCTTCTTCTCATCTACAGATCTTTTATTGAGTTTTGCTCCGATTAGATTACGTGAAATCGTCGCTATACCTTCTTCTGCTGTATCGGCTAAATGTTGAAATAATGCTTCAATCTGTTCGAATACATCTTCTCCAATATAACGAGAACCTGTACGGGGATAGGTGATGACTTTTTTCTCATAAAGTGTCTGTGCTATATTTAAGGTCTGATCGGCAGAATATCCGTATTTCTTATTGGCATCCTGCTGTAGGGAAGTCAAATCAAATAATAATGGCGGTTGTTCTTTCGTTTCTTTTGCTTCAACTTTAGTTACTGTGGCCTCCGAGCCAATGGTAATCTTAGCAATAGCTTCTTCTGCAACATCCTTTTTATCTATTTTTTCGGAAGTAGCTTTGAATTTGATATTCTCTTTTTCAAAACCGGCCTGAATTTTATAGAAAGTCTGGGGTTTGAAATCTTTGTTTTCTAAATATCGAGAACAAATCATGGCCAATGTAGGAGTCTGTACGCGACCAAGTGATAATAAACCTCTATTACCAGCGGCCAAGGTGATAGCCTGTGTTGCATTGATTCCAATAAGCCAATCGGATTCAGAACGGGAACGCGCTGACATATATAAACTGTCGTATTCTGTTCCTTCTTTGAGATTTGCAAATCCTTCTTTAATTGCTTTGTCCGTTTGCGAGGATATCCACAAGCGTTTAAAAGGAACTTTTGCTCCAAGGTAGTAGTAAATGTTTCGAAAGATCAATTCTCCTTCTCGCCCAGCATCAGTTGCGACGATTACTTCTTCTGCTTTATCTAACAAATACTTAATCGTATTCAATTGCTTTAGTGCACCAGCATCATCAATTTGCTTGCCATCACGCTTTAACTTTTTTGATTCCAGTTTAAATTCTGTGGGAATAATGGGCAAATTTGCAATTGACCAATTATGAAATCCGTAAGCTTGTGGTGTACACAGTTGAACCAAATGCCCAAAAGCATAGGTGAAAGCATATCCATTTCCTGAAATGTAACCATCATTGGTTTCTTTTGCACCCATAACTCGGGCCAAATCTCGTGCAACGGATGGTTTTTCGGCAATAACGACTTTCATATTTTTTATTTAGATAAAATACACGATCGCGAAAAGGTGTCTTTTCACAATCCCGAAATTTTTAATATTGTATATTCTTAAGCTTAATCTATTGAAGGAATAATCATACCTGTTATCTTGCGATATAGATCGATGGCATAGACATCTGTCATTCCTGAAACAAAATCCAAAACGGATCTAATTTTAGAATAAGAATCTTCTTGGTCTGTATAAAATTGATGTGGAATTAATGCTACTAATTTTTCATCGTAACTATTTTTATTCTTTTTTAGATAAGCTGGAACGAACTCGGCCAAGAGCGCGTTCATCACTTTATAGCCCGCTACCTCAATCTGCACAACCGTAGGCGCGTTATAAATCTTCGCTACTGATATTTTATTAATTCTTTTGAGATGTGCTACGATATCAGCGTCTAGAGCATCCATCAGTGCAGATGGAAAAGTACCTTTTAAAAGTTGTTCCTGCTCATTATAAAAAACATCAACACATGCTTTTGTCAACGTATTGATTGCTTTTGCTCGTAACAGTGCTACTCGGCTGGCGGTATCGTAAAGAGAATCCAAACGGGCTCTTAGATCTTCTCCTCCACATAGTGGTAATAGTAAATCTTCAACTTCGGGATAAGATAAAATTTTTAAATGATGTGCGTCTTCTAAATCGATAATATTATAGCAAATATCATCTGCAGCCTCTACGAGATAGACTAATGGATGCCGTAAATACCCCTTAGGATTCGTTGGGTCTTCCAACAGTCCTAACTCTGCAGCTATCGTTTCAAAGGTTTCTCTTTCCGATGCAAAGTATCCATATTTTTTACGGTGGTGATTTTTCTTGATATGACCATCAATCGCAGCACAAGGATATTTAACAATTGACGCTAAAGATGTATAGGTTAAAGCAAATCCCTTATCATCTTTTCCGTTAAAAGGATGTGTCAGTATTCGCAATGCATTGGCATTACCTTCGAAATGTGTCAGATCTGCCCATTCTTCCTTCGTTACCTGTTCTTGATATTTACGACCATCACCCTCTGTAAAATATGTCGAAATGGCAGCTTCACCGGAATGTCCAAATGCCGGATTTCCCAGATCATGAGAGAGACATGCGGCAGATACCATATTGCCGACTTCTTGTAGATAGGGATATAATTCATCAATCTCTGAATCTGCATCTTTCATCTTTGTGTAAAACAAACGTCCCAATGATCTTCCGACGCTAGCTACTTCTAGACTATGGGTAAGTCTATTGTGAACAAATACCGCTCCTGGCAACGGGAATACCTGCGTTTTATTCTGCAATCTTCTAAATGGAGAAGAAAAAATCAATCTATCGTAATCACGTTGAAATTCTGAACGTGCTATTAAATGACTATCACTGACACGATGTTCATACCCCCAGCGTTTAGCGGATAGTAATTGTTTCCAATTCATACTTGTATTTACAGACATATTGCAAATATACATTTTTTGATTTTCTAAGTGCGTTGGCTTTTTCGAAATTGATTTTTTATAAATAGCAAGAATCGTTTTTTTAAAAGTTTATAATCTTTATCTTTAACAAGGAATCAAAACAACCATCATCATGAGTAACTATCATTTGCCGTCTATCCATAATTTTACCAGCACTGTTAACGAGAAGAACACGCACCTTATTATTTTAAAAAATACGCGCGGGATGCAGGTTGCCCTTAGTGATTATGGTGCTCGAATAGTCAGTATCCTTGTCCCTGACAACAAAGGGAAACTTACTGATGTTGCTTTGGGTTTTAGCAATATTGGTCTTTACTATCGCGCTGATGAACAATATCACGGTGTCACAGCAGGAAGATTTGCAAATCGTATCGCAAATGGAAGGTTTGAATTAAATGGTAAAGAGTATCAGCTTCCTATAAATAATGGCATCAATTGTTTACACGGTGGACCTGAGGGTTTTCATAAAAAAATATGGGATCGTCGTGTCAGTTATGAATCACAGGCTGAATTTTACCTCGTTTCCAAAGATGGCGAAGAAGGGTTTCCTGGGAATTTGAATGTTTCGGTTACATATACGTTAACAAATGACAATGAAATCATTATCAAATACAGAGCAGACAGCGATGAGGATACCGTGATCAATTTGACCAATCATACTTATTTCAATCTAAATGGAGAGGGATCTGGAGATATTCTAAGTCATCAGTTAAAAATAAACTCCGATGCTTACCTTGCTGTCGATGAGAACCAAATTCCGATTGCAACAGTTCCGGTAGAAGGAACGCCTTTCAACTTTAAAGAATTTAAATCCATTGCGCAGGATATTACTGCTAACGACGAACAGCTGATTGCTGCCAAAGGATATGATCATTGTTTTGTCAACAACAGCCCTATTTCTACAGCTTGCGCTACGGCATACGCTCCGAAATCGGGTATACGCTTAGATGTTTTTACTACTGAACCAGGGGTACAATTGTATACAGGCAACTGGATGACGGGAAATGACACCGGTAAATCAGGAAATGTTTATCTGCCCTATGCAGGTTTCTGTTTAGAAACACAACATTTTCCGGATAGTCCCAATCAACCGGCCTTTCCTTCCACAGTTTTAAAAGCGGGAGAAGAATTTATATCGGAAACTCATTTTAAATTCTCTCTTGAAAAATAGCATGAGTTGGTTAGAAAGTTAGATTACTTTTTACACTAACTTTCTAACCGACTAATTGGTTACTATTTCACCAACTGGCTCAAAGCATTTTCCACTTTGTCAAATCCAAATGCGGCGATTACTTCTTTAAACATACGTTGTATCTGATCATTACCTAAATTACCGATACTTCCTTCATGGGTATGGTTCACTTCTTTTGATGGCTGGAATTCTCCTGCATCAATCGCAATACCAATATTTTTATAGGCTTCACGGAAAGGAACACCTTTTAGAACTTCATTATTGACAACTTCAACTGAGAATAGATAATCGTATTTTGGATCATCTAAAACATCTTTTTTCACTGAAATATGTTCTAGCATAAACGTTGCAATTTCTAAGCAATCATTCAATGACTTAAATGCAGGGAAAAGGTTTTCTTTTAGCAATTGTAAATCACGGTGATATCCAGAAGGAAGATTAGTTGTCATCAATGCGATCTCATTGGGTAATGCTTGAATTTTGTTGCAACGTGAACGGATCAATTCAAAAACATCAGGGTTCTTCTTATGTGGCATAATACTAGAGCCTGTTGTTAAATGTGCAGGGAATGAAATGAAACCAAAATTTTGATTGATGTATAGGGTAACATCCATGGCAAATTTTGCTAAAGTAGCCGCGATGGAACTCATCGCCTGTGCTAAGATACGTTCTGTCTTACCTCTGCCCATTTGTGCATAGACTACATTATAATTTAAATCATCAAATCCCAATAGATTTGTTGTCATTGTCCGATTTAAAGGAAAAGAAGATCCGTAGCCAGCAGCAGATCCTAAAGGATTTTTATTACATACTTTCCATGCTGCTTTCATCAATTCCAAATCATCGACTAAACTTTCTGCATATGCTCCGAACCACAATCCAAATGAGGATGGCATAGCGATCTGCAAATGTGTATAACCTGGAATCAGGATATCTTTATATTGTTCACTTAATTTAATCAATTGCTGAAAGAAAATCTCTGTATTACCGACCATGTTTTGGATTTCGGTTCTGAAATACAGTTTCAAATCTACGAGTACCTGATCATTTCTTGAGCGTCCGGAATGAATTTTCTTTCCTGCTTCTCCGATCCGCTGTGTTAATAACATCTCTACTTGTGAGTGTACGTCTTCAACAGAATCCTCTATTTCAAATTCTCCGGCACTAATTTCTTGATAAATATTTTTCAGTTCCTGCTGTACAATAGCAAGGTCTTCATCGGTCATCAAGTTGATACTATTCAGCATACGAGTATGGGCCAAAGATCCCAAAACATCAGCGGCTGCTAACTGCAAATCCATCACTCGATCATTACCTACAGTAAAAGATTCGACAAATGAATCAACATCTATATTTTTTTGCCAGATTTTCATTTTTTTAGTACGCTATTTATATACTTGACAAAAATACCATTTGAAAACAAATAAAACAATTGAAGTTCAGGTCATACTATGGATCGATGTGACAATTGATCGAATTCGATCGATTGTTTTACAGTAATGTGGGTATGATTTTATATTAATTAAAAATATTTTTATGTTAAATGTTTGTTAAAACTCAGCAAACAGCGATAGTGAGTGAGCGATTACTTTGTTTTTAATTCACCCATTGTGACAACAATTTAATTTTTATATGTTTGTATCATAAGGGAGAGTGAAATATAAAAATATACGTTTTAAAGTTAGCAAACACTTACTTTTAAAACCGTAAAAAAACCAAACTATGATAGACCATAACGTCTCTAAACTTTAAGAAATTGAACCCTAACTAATTATAAACCAAAATTATACAGGCATATCCCTCCAAGATATGCCTTTATTCTTTTTTATATTTATCTTTGTACCTATAATAGGGTGAATTTTCACGAAACAAAAACTAAAACGATGGGAACAGAAAGCAAAAGACAACAACGTTTTGCAGGTGTATTACAGCAAGACTTAGCTGAATTACTGCAACGCGAAGGTAATAGTTGGGCTCCTGGGGCATTTATTACGGTTACGCGTGTACGTGTAACACCGGACTTAGCTATAGCAAGAGTTTATTTAAGTTTTTTAAATACCAAAACAGCTCCTGAGGATTTAAAAGCAATCCGCACTAAAACAACAGAAATTCGCTACAAATTAGGCTCTAAAATTAAAAATCAAGTTCGGATTGTTCCACAACTGGATTTCTTCTTGGATGACACCAATGAATATGTAGAGCATATGGATAAAATATTTGAAGAAATTAGTAAAGAAACGAGACAACCAGATTAAACAATCTGGTTTTTTTGTCTATTTTTAAAAATGGTTTTCAACTTAGATCCTGATAGTATTAGCTTTCCACATCCTGAACTTGCCGATGAGGATGGTTTACTGGCAGTTGGTGGTGATTTGAGCACGGATAGACTGATCTTAGCCTACGAGAATGGTATATTTCCTTGGTTTAGCGAAGATTCTCCTATACTTTGGTATGCTCCACATGAACGGTTTGTCATCTTTCCAGAGCATTTAAAAATCAGCAAAAGTATGCTTCAAATCTTAAAAACTGATAAATTTTCGATTACTGTCGACAAGGCTTTCACCGAAGTCATCCACAGCTGTGCTAAGATTGAACGTAAAGATCAAGACGGAACCTGGATTACTTCTGATATGATCGATGCTTATCAGGAACTACATCGGATCAATTATGCGCATTCCATAGAAGTGTGGGAGAATGAAAAATTAGTAGGTGGTTTATATGGTGTTTATATCAATCAGGTGTTTTGTGGTGAAAGTATGTTTTCCACCGTATCTAATGCTTCAAAAGCTGCTCTCATATATTTAACTACTCATTTCAACTTGAAATTTGTAGATTGTCAATTCCATACGCCACATTTGGCTTCTATGGGCGGTACAAGTATTTCGCAACAAGAATATCTGTCTATATTAAAAGAACAAAATGCAAACACCTTATAAATCTTACTTTGATATCCCTGAGGACGTTTCTTATTTAACTACACCAGGTTCCGGCTTAATTCCCATCTCATCTAAGGAATGGCGTCTTAAAAGAGATGCTGATTTTTTTTCAACAGCAACAGATCTGCGTGAAAAACAGGGTGAATTTAATCTCGCGGTAAAAAAGAGTATCGGAAAGTTCTTCACAACTACTATTCACAATGTTTATAACACCGCTAATTTTTCAACAGGATTCAATGCTTTGTTGGACCGCTTGCCAAAGGATTCAAAAATTTTATTGTTTGAAGGAGACTATCCTTCTGTTAATTTTCCTGTTATTTCTAGGGGTTTTGAACATGTGACAACCCCTGTTGATGAAAAGTTGGAAGAGCATATCATGCATGCTATTAAAAAACACGAACCGACTGTTTTTATATTTAGTATCGTGCAATACATTTCTGGTATCAAAATCAATCTTGAATTTATTAAACAATTGAAAGAGAAATTTCCGGAATTGCTTATAATTGGTGATGGTACTCAGTTTTTGGGAACTGAAGTTTTTGACTTCTCCCAGTCGGGATTTGATGTTGTTGGTGCCAGCGGTTATAAATGGCTTTTAGGTGGTTATGGCAACGGTTTCCTTCTTGTTAGTGATTATGGAAAACAGATTTTGTTTCCAAACTTGGACACACAAAACGTCGAAATTGACAAAATGTGGGCAGGAAAAGGTATCGATCAACTTTATTTTGAGCCTGGACATCTAGATACTTTATCTCACGGAACATTACAAAAGGGTCTGGAGTTTTTGTCCGAACTCGGATTGGAACACACATCTGCTTATACGCAACAATTAGTAAAGCTTGCCAAACAGGAATTGGGTAAACGGAAAATATTAACCGAAGTGGCTATTAACAGAGCTGAAACAAGTACAATCTTTAATTTGCAGATTGATCAAGGGCACTTTAATATATTAATGGAAAACAATATCAAATGCTTTCCACGTGGTAATGGTATAAGAATCGGATTTCATCTTTATAATGATGAAACAGATTTAGAAAAATTATTAAGAATTATTGATACTAAAATTTTAAAATAACATGGGTTTCAAAATAGGCGATTTAGTACGGTTTGTAGATGAACCAATAGAGGGACATATCACCTCCTTTCAATCCAATGACCTCATCGGTGTAACAGATGATACTGGATTTGAAATACCTGTACAGGCAAGTAAATTGACTTTAGTGCATGGAAATATGCGCCGTGATGATGATGAGCTTAATGAGCAAGCTGAAGAAATACCTTCAAAATTTATTGAGAAGGGTATCTTACTGGCAATTTCTGGTGATCATAAAGATGGATTAGCGAAATTGCATCTCGTGAATCAGACTTCTTATGAATTACTGGTTAGCATTGCGGATACCAATGTCAATAAGGCTAAAGGCATATTTGCTGAAAAAATCAGTAAACATGATTCTGTTCAATTCTACTCTGGTAATTTTGCTACTGTGGGTAAATGGCCAACATTCCGTTTTCAGATTATCAGACATGCCAACAGTTTGCAAGCGATCCAAAATCCAATTGTAAAAGAACAGCGTGTACGTCCTGTCGATTTAACAAATCCAAAGGAGATCAACGATATCCTTGGCGAAAAAGTATGGATATATGAACTGGATAAAGAAGAAGAAGATTTAGGCTTAGATAAACTGAAGTCTCATTTTATTTCACATCGTCCGAATAAAAAATAAGCTTGGAAAATTTCCAAGCTTATTTTTTATTCTTCAATCTGTTTAACTTTTTTCACACTCAGTAATAAAAGTGCAATACCGACTAAATAGACAATCCACCCCCAACGCATATGTATTGATTTGGATAATAGCCGATCTGCAAATCCCCATCCGAAATAATTATTGATCTTAAAAAATACGGCAGAAATACTGATCAGGTACCAAACTGCTGCTACCCGAGTCATCAAGCGATATCCTGTTAATTGCCTTACAAAGAAAAGTAGGGCTGTTATTCCTATAATCATATAGGTAATAAAAAACAATGCAGCATCTGTTTGATAGAGGTTCCAATTTCCCTTAATCGGCACCTTTAACATCGGCAACATCCCTGCTAAGAAGCAGAGAATCAAACCTGATAAGGCTAAGCTTTTTCTGATGATAATCATAATATCCAAATTAATATGGCGCAAAAATAATCATCTGCCTGATGAGTTTTGATATTTATTTTTATTAAAAAATAAATCCTTATAAACCCGTTTACTTCATATACTTGGTGTAATTTTATACATCCTATACATTTCCTATTACCGAAGATAATTCTTACTGCGATAAAGAGATTATTTCATCTCTATTTAAAGACAAATTTGGTTAATCCATATGATCAACTATGCTAAATCATTGGAATCTGTAAACAGGTTGTAGGATGTAGTCTAATCATGGTTATAGCGTGTAATATATGTGACCGTGCTCATATATTTGTATATTGAATATGATGTTGGTCACATAAGTTACACCACTCACACTCAAGCATTTAAAAATCACCAATTTAACATTAATTTAACACTATTTGTAATCATTCTAAATTCATCTGTTTGACAGATTTTTGACATATAGCAAAAGCTTTTAAACTACATTTGCAGAGTTAAAATTAATCGAGGGTATTGCTTTGAAGAATCTTAAGGTATTAGCATTCACACATAAACACGTAGAACTTAAAGATTTAGGTAATCTAGTTATTTGTAATGAGGAGTTAGAAAGTAGACTAATGAATCTAAAACATAACATGGATATTCCTGAAGTATTCTATATTGGCACTTGTAACCGTGTTGAATTTGTGTTTTATGGTGCTCATGACTTAACAAATGAATTCATTGCACAATTTATGGAGAAACTCAATTTCTGTGTCCCTCAGGAAAGATTGCAATGTTATTTAGGTCAGGTGAACAAATATGAGGGTATGGATGCGTTAAATCATCTTCTTCGTATGTCATGTTCTCTTGAAAGTTTAGTTGTTGGTGAGAAGGAGATCTTAGCACAGGTCCGTCGGGCATACGAAAGATGTCGAGAGGCTGGATTTACCGGTGACTTCCTACGCATGCTAATGGACCGTCTGGTAAAAACGGCAAAAGAGGTCTACACCCACACTAAAATATCCAGAAACCCAATTTCTGTTGTTTCTTTAGCATACCGCAAATTAAAAGAAATTAAATCTGTTGAGAACCCAAGAATTCTGATTATCGGATCTGGGGAAACCAATCAAAATTTAGCAAAGTATTTTCAGAAAAAACAATCCAGCAATTTTGTAATTTTTAACCGTACGGTTGAAAATGCGCAGAAATTAGCTACTGAACTTAATGCTGAAGCCTATCCTTTATCGGAATTGATCAACTATAAAGGTGGATTTGATATTCTCATTACCTGTACAGGTGCTACAACGGCCATCATTGATAATACACTATATCAATCTTTATTAAATGGAGAAATGGATAAGAAAATCATTATTGATCTTGCCATTCCAAATGATATTGATGCTGAAGTTTTAGCCAACAATGCGGTCCACTATATTGAGGTAAGTTCTCTACAAGCGATTGCCAACAAAAATATTGAAGAACGTTATAGTGAACTGTCTAATGCTGAAAAGATTATTTCAGACAATATTCAGGAATTTTTACCTATCATTAAACAGCGACGTGTTGAAGTTGCTATGCGTCAGGTTCCACAAAAAATTAAAGAAATCAAATCTTTTGCATTAAATGAAGTTTTTGCGTCGGAGGTTCAGGCCTTAGATCCGGAAGCGCGTGATGTATTGGAAAAGATTATTAATTACATGGAAAAAAAATACATCAAAGTTCCTATGGTAATGGCTAAAGAGATTTTAGTCAAAGTAAACGAAAATGGTGTTAATTAATTAAGAGCGTCCTAAAACTCTTTTTCACACTGCATTTAGATTTATTCTGACAGTAACGTGTCAACAAATCAATACTATTTATTTATTTTTGCCTATCTTAATTATTAAAATAAGGTAAAGTATATAGATTGTGAATAGAAAACTTATCATTGGTACTCGTGGAAGTGCACTTGCTTTATGGCAAGCAAACTTCATCAAAGATCGGCTGGCTGAAATTGGCATTGAATCTGAATTAAAAATCATCAAAACTCAAGGTGATATCATTCAACATCTCCGTTTAGATAAACTCGAAGGAAAAGGTTTTTTTACCAAAGAATTGGAAGAAGAATTACTTTTGGGAACCATTGATCTAGCTGTTCACTCTCATAAAGATTTACCTACTGTAAATCCTCCTGGATTAATCATTGCCGCAGTATCTGAACGTGAAAACCCTGCAGAACTATTAATTATTCATAAAGATTGTGTAGATATTAAGAAACGTCTTTCTTTAAAACACAATGCCACTGTGGGTACATCATCTAACAGACGTAAAGCACAACTTTCTTCTATAAGACCTGATCTTGAATTTACAGACTTACGGGGTAATTTACAGACCCGTATGCAGAAACTTCGCGATGAGCAGTATGATGCCATCATGTTAGCAAAGGCTGGTATTTCGAGAATCGATATGGACATCTCGGATTTCCATATTGAGGAAATTCCTCCTGTTGAATTAGTTCCTGCTCCTGCTCAAGGTGTACTTGCTATTCAGATCCGCGAAATTGATACAGAATTATTTCAAGCTCTTCAGCCAATTAATAATGAGGAGGTTCAGAAGACCATCGCCGTTGAACGTAAAGTGTTGAATCTATTTGACGCTGGCTGTCATGCCCCTCTTGGTGCTTATTGCCGTAAAGTGGGTGATACGTACGAAGCATGGACTTCCATCGCAGATACCAGTGATGATTTTCCTGACCGTTTTTATGTGAAAGGAACTGATCCGGCACTATTACCTGAAATAATTTTCTCTAAGTATGCGAAAGATCGGGTATTACCAAAATCTGTCTTTATAAGCCGGGATCTGGATGAACATTCTTATTTATCCCGCTTCTTTGCAAAGCATAATATTCAAGCTGATGCACGCTCTTTAATCAAAATATTTCCAATAATAAATAAATTGGATCCGTTTATTTTAAAGCATGTGGACTGGATTTTCTTCGGCAGTAAAAATGGAATTGAACATTTCTTTAGCTTGGAGCCACGACTAAGTAAAAAGACTAAAATTGCAGTAGTTGGACGTGGATCTGAGGAGACTTTGCGCAAATTTGACCGTGTTGCTGATTTTTCTGGCGAACAGTCCGGAATTAACATGGAAGAAATCGGGGCTAACTTTGCAGCACTGGCAAATGGTGGTACGGTTTTAATTCCTCGAGCAAAAGGTTCTTTGGAAACAATTCAGAAAGCGCTTAGTCCAGAAACCAAGGTGATCAATATGCCTGTATATGAAACTGTGCTTGAGGATAATGTCAATGCAACAAGTGCTGAGGTCTTAATATTTACAAGCCCGAGCAATGCTGAGGCTTATTTTGTGAATAACTTAATTGAACCTGAGCAACAGGTGATCTGTATTGGACGCTCTACGTCTGCTATTTTTGATGAAATGGGTCTCTCCTATACGTTGCCTTATTCACCAGATGAAATTGGCTTAGCTGAGGCCATTTTTGGATTAGACTATAAATCATAATACGATTGGAAGGATTTAACACTCTTCCAATCTTTTTTAATACATATAACATGTTACAACGTCCGAGAAGAAATCGTAAATCTGCTGTGATTCGCGATATGATTCAAGAAAACCGCTTAAGTACCGCTAATTTGATCTTTCCACTCTTTATTGTAGAAGGTCAAAATCAAAAAACTGAAATTTCATCTATGCCAGGTATCTTTCGTTATTCGATTGACAACTTATTGCGTGAAATTGAAAGCTGTTTAAAACTTGGATTAAATTCATTTGATTTATTTCCTGCTGTCGAAGAATCTTTAAAAGATAAATTCGCAACTGAAAGCTACAGAAAAGGTACGCTATATCTTCAAGCAATCGAAGAGGTCAAGAAAAATTTCCCTGAAGCTTGTGTCATTACTGATGTTGCTATGGACCCTTATAGTTCGGATGGACATGATGGTATTGTAGAGAATGGAGAAATCCTAAATGATGAGACTTTAGTTGTTCTGGGTAAAATGGCTTTAGCACATGCGCATGCTGGTGCGGATATTATCGCTCCTTCGGATATGATGGATGGCCGTATTGGTTTTATCCGTAATATTCTAGATGAAAATGGTTTCACCAATGTGTCATTGATGTCCTACACGGCAAAATATGCTTCTTCATTCTATGGTCCTTTTCGTGATGCTTTAGGTTCTGCTCCTAAAAAAGGTGACAAAAAGAGTTATCAAATGAGTTATGCTAACAGCAGAGAGGCATTAATCGAAGCGCAATTAGATCTGGAAGAAGGTGCTGATTTTTTAATGGTAAAACCGGGTCTTCCTTATTTGGACATCATTAAATCATTACATGATAATTTTGATTTGCCTATTGCTGCGTACAATGTCTCCGGCGAATATGCTATGATCAAAGCTGCTATTGGTAATGGCTGGTTACAAGAATCCGCTATATTGGAGACTCTAATGAGTTTCCGTCGTGCAGGTGCTACTGCAATCTTAACGTACCATGCTAAAGAAGCTATAGAAAAAGGTTGGATTAAATAAACAACTTATTAAATAACAAATGAAGCCCAAGGATAATCCTTGGGCTTCATCTGTTATAGCTAAGTCCTCATCGTGATAACATCTAGATGGTGTTTTGTATAATGTTATTCCTTACACTGAAATGAGAGATTTTAGTAAATAATTGGATACTTTTGTCCTGTAAATTATAATCAATATGACACAACAAAATAGCGCTCACACGAAAACTGCTGATATTTCTAGGGAGAAGTCGGCACAACTTTTTGAAAAAGCGAAACAATATTTTCCTGGTGGCGTAAATTCACCAGTACGTGCCTTTAAATCTGTTTATGGCACCCCTTTATTTATTGAAAGAGGAGATAAAGCTCATATCTGGGATGCGGATGAAAATGAGTTTATCGATTTTTGTTGTTCTTGGGGTCCACTTATTTTAGGTCATAACAACGATCAGATTCGTGAGGCAGTAACGGCACAATTAAGCAAAGGTTTAAGTTTTGGAGCACCTACTGCTCTCGAAAATGAGCTGGCTGAATTGATTATTTCTAACAATCGATTTATTGAAAAAATCCGTTTTGTAAGCTCAGGTACTGAAGCTGTCATGTCGGCTATCCGCTTGGCTAGAGGGTACACAAAACGTGATAAGATTGTTAAGTTTGAGGGTTGCTATCATGGACATTCGGATTCTCTTTTGGTAAAGGCAGGATCTGGATTGGTTACTTTTGGTGAAACTTCTTCTGCTGGCGTTCCTAAAGCATTTGCTGATGAAACCATTGTCATTGCATTAAATGATAAAGAGGCGTTGGCCGCAGTTTTTGATCAATTTAAAGATCAGATTGCTGCTGTTATTATTGAAGGGGTTCCTGCCAATAATGGTCTTTTACTCCAGACAAAAGAATACATTCATTATTTAAGAGAGATAACAACACAAAATGGAGCCTTACTTATCTTTGATGAGGTGATTACTGGTTTCCGATTAGGTTTTGAAGGTGCTGCCGCTTATTATGATGTGCAACCTGATATCATTACCTATGGAAAAATTATCGGAGGTGGTATGCCGGTTGGAGCTTACGGGGCATCTAAAGAATTGATGAGCTGTATTTCTCCTGATGGTTCTGTTTACCAAGCAGGAACATTATCAGGTAATCCAGTTGCAATGGCTGCCGGAATCGCCACATGTAAAGTCTTAACACAGCCCGATTTCTATAAAAACCTGAATGCAAAAACGGAGTCATTCGTTTCTGAAATACGAAACTATATTGAAGAAAAGAATTATGAAGTAAAAATCTTTACGATTGCTTCGATCTTCTGGTTTGCTTTTACAGATCAAGAGGCGATTTTGAAAGCGAGCGAAATTGATCCAAATTCGATGGAATTATATAAATTGATGCATCGTGAATTGCTGAATCGTGGTATATACTTTGGCCCTTCTGGTTATGAGGTCGGCTTTATCTCGCATGCGCATACAGATGAAGATTTAATTACGGCTAAAAGACATATTTTCGCGACATTGGATTTAGTTTTCGGTTAATCGTGAACTTTTTCATAAGTAATCTGTTTATATTTATTGAATGATCAATCAATAATAATTATGAAAAAAAATATCTTAAAGTCTGTTGCTGCTGTTTTGGCTATCACAGGAACATTAGCTTCTTGTCAAAATACCGCAACTAAAACAACAACGGGACAGGATTCTACTGTTTCTACTGATACAGTTGCTGGTACTGAAATAACCGTAACACCAGTCTCGGACTCGAAAGCATTTCCTGGTGCTGACTTGAAAATTGCCTCTATTACATCTGAAAAGGTTGGAACGGATTCGGCAAAAGTAACTGTAAAGTATGCTGTTAGTAATTTTAAACTTACTGAACAAACTGCTCATGAGCATCATATGGCAAATTCTCATGATGGTCAACACATTCACTTTATACTAGACAATAAACCTTATGCAGCTCTATACAAACCAGAAAACACGGTTACTTTAGCGCTGAATTCGGAGCATTATCTGATGTCATTCTTATCTCGCTCCTACCATGAATCAATTAAAACAACTGAGGCTTCGAAATTGGTTAAATTTAAGATTGACAAGGATGGAAAAGTAGTTCAAGATGCAGCAGTTACAGCTCCATCATTATTCTATAGCCGTCCAAAAGGTGAATATAAGGGTGAAGATACGAAAGTATTATTGTTAGACTTTTTCTTGGTCAACACGACTTTAGCCGCTGACGGCAATAAAGTATTAGCGGATGTGAATGGGAAACAGTTCACATTGGATAAATGGGGCCCATATGAAATCAAGGGCTTACCTTTAGGGGATGTGAAAGTAAAATTGACACTAGTGGATAAAGATGGTAATGCTGTTACTGGTGACAATGTTTCTGTAGAAAGAGATATCAAATTATTAGGACAATAACTTTTTATGTCTTATATAAATTCTAAAAATGCGATTAGAGTTCTATACAAAGGTAATATGAATATCTAATTCATGGTTTAGTTACTATTAGCTTATTTTATTAATAAAAATCAGTATGGAAGCACATTTTGCACCATAAAGAATTAGAGTAGCGAATAGTAAGTATTAGCTAATAATTTCTGTAGATGGAATATGATTTTAGTGATTGCTAAAAACGGATATTTATAGAAGTTTTTATATCTATTGCAATAAAAGAGGGTTCATGTAATCATAAATGAACCCTCTTTTTCTGTATTAATATCCAAAATGCTTTAAGCTAACTTAAGTATGTAAAAAACTGTCTTTTGGGAAGGCTTAATATTAAAGCATTCTTTATCATAATAACAACTTTTTCTATTACATATTATTTCTTTAAAAATTCAACTTCAAACTTGTCCAGATAAGGAATACCATCAAAACCAAAATCTTTCAAAATTGGGATATTCATCCAATAAAGTGTTAAAGCTGAAACATCATAAGCCGTCGATATAATGGAATATTTTTCAACCTTTTCATCAGGTTTCGAGCTTGGTGGAAAATCATCACCGAAACTTACCCACTTATAAGAACCTGCTATAGGAATGTTAGTCCCTCCAGAAATCTTATTAAAGAATTTATCCTCAAGCCCCTCATCCATTGGCCAATACCCAATTACATTTGAAAAATTTGGATGTTTCGTAATATCAGTTAGCTTAAATGTATTTTTAACCGTTTCCTCACTTAATGCAGTATTAAAATAAGTAAGATTTGCACTATGAAAAGATGTAGGAACATCATTATCACCTGCACGATGCCCAATTCTGAGGGCTTCAGTAGTAGTTAAACTTTTATTTCTACTTATATTCATACTCTTAGATTGTAATTTACCGTCAACAAACATTTTTAAAGTACGGGTATTTGCATCTAAGTAGTTGACTGTCATCGTTAACGTATGCCAATCTGTACCAGGTTGATCATCCGCAGTTATATCAGATTTACCTACACCACCATTTAATGTTCCACCTACAGTCACAACCCATCCACCTCCGGGATAATAAGCCCATTGCCAACCTGTAATATTCTGCCCATTAAGATTGGTACTATGACCGAAGAAAGAAGAGTAGCCGTTTGGCACAGCATTAAATTTAACATCCATCTGGACCGTAAAGCTTTTTGTTTCACCCGCATCAAACAAATCTTTATCATCAGGGATGATTGCTTGTGAAGTTTTCTCGGCAAAAAGAACACCATTAAACCCTGATTTCTTCAACTCATACTCTTCAAATGCTGGATTGTATAGCATGATAAATCCATTTTGACTATCATTGACTCCTCCTCCATGATTAGTGGTAACGATTATTAACCAGTCTTCATTAGCATAATTCTTTCTTGCTTTTACCGCATCTAATAGATTTCCAATATAAGTATCGGTTTGTTTAATAGCATTAACAAAAGCGGGATTTGTAATATCAAAGCCTCCTGTATTTCCAGCTTCATATACTGCTTTAAAATCAACAAAAATAGTCCCCAAACTATTTTGACTCAAAATGGATAAGCTACTATCCTTAACTGCTAAATCGGAAACAACTATTGGGGACTCATCTGCATTTCGAACATATTCTCTTAAGTTAACTGATGGTGTAACCATAGCAGTTGTTAGTGTTTTATATTGCGTAACGTAATCCAATACATTTCTATAATTGACAATCTCGCCATGATCTTCATTATCTCCATCTTCTGTACGTTCAAAACTCTCATCACTAATATGGTGTTTCATTAAAGAAGTGCCCGTTAACATCGACACCCATCCTGCAGCACCTGTAACCGTTGCCAAAGTATTAAAGTTATACTTAGCATTCTTTTTCATCATTGCTATATTCGTTGGCAATGATCTCTCTAATTCCGCACCGGGAAGGCCATCTATTGTGATAACCAAAACTTTGCGCTGAGCTGTACTCAAATCCTTGATTTCTTCAAATACAGGTGGTGGATTATCGTACTTTTTACACCCTGCAATAATCGAAGCGCCAATTAAGATCAGGGAAAGAGCTGTATTTATTTTAAAATTTAATTTCATCTCAATATCTATTTTAATTTTATCAATTATGGCTTAATTAAGTTTAATTCCCCAAACACAACGTAAGGGTTAGTTGTATATCCATCCTTTACAATAACTTTAAAATATTTAGCACTGATATTTCCATTCGGAAATAAGTATTCAAATCTACTGTTGCTATTTGGTAAAACTGCATTACCAATTTTTTCATAGTTTACATTATCTCGGCTATAATAAATCTCAATATTTTTACCATCTCCCGCTCTATTGCCACCAGGTCTTCCGTTAAAAAACATACCCTTAATTGGCTGGGTAGCTCCTGCATTTAGAATAAACGTGAATGGATAAGATTCTCCTGCTTGAATATTAGAATATTTTGAATGATAAAAAGTACTTGGGTTATTATCAACTAAATCTTCGATAGAGCCTTCTTCTGGTGTACAACTCACATACGATACCGTAGTCTTATAGACAATTGGGCTGTTACCACCTGTTTTGGTCAATGGATTGTATGTCCAAACTTCTTTAGTTAGTAGTGGAAATTTGGCGGATACTGCTGCTGCCACATTGGCACTGTAGTCAATCCCCCAAGCATCAAAAAATGGTGCTAGATCCGTTTTTGTATATTCTGATAATTTTTCGTAAACCCAGTTATGTTTTGTGATATCAGTAGGGTTAGTACGACTAGCATGACGAGCTTCTGTATATAGATAGGTCATCGCACCATATCCATAAATTTCAAAGATCTGTACGAAAGGTGTCATTCTTTTAAAAGGATCATCCATCGCAACATCCTTATCAAAATTTTTAGCAATCGCCGTACCATTAGGTTTACTCGCATATTTGATCGCCTCAGGAAAACCCTCTGTTACAGCGGGATGCAACTTAGAATAATTTGCACCGATACGATTTGCTACTTTAAAATTAAATAAATTGTTTGTTGTTTCACCTAATGTACTCCAGCTCCAAATGCTTCCTTGTTGACAATTATGTCCAAACTCATGATAAGAGCCCCACATGCCTTCGCTTGTACTGATTTCTTTCACACTAGTCATTCCTCTAAACCATTCGGAATCATTATAACCTACAAATGGAAAACCACTATGACCGTAACCAACAGTCAACTGAATATCCAAAACTCCTCTCCAGGCTCCTTGTGGACTACGATCTTTCGGGTGCATCGCAAAATCTGAAAGTCCCATCCAACCATTATAGTCTTTTTCGAAAACATCGTTCCAAAGCGTCATTACTTTTGTAGGGTCGTTGATCGGTTCAGATGAACTAAAAGACTTGATAACTCGATCTCTTGGGATTAAAAAAACGACACGTTTTGTCCTAAACTCTAACCAAGGGACATTAGATGCTTTTACTTTAGCGATCCATTCGTCATTGCTCATTTCCCCCAAAACAAAATCAGGCGATACGCAAGCATTAGTAATCGTAAATTCAACAGGTTTTTCATATGCTCTATTGGGTTGAATGTAAATGGTACCACCATATAAGTTACGAACATAGTTAGCTCCTGCATATAGGCGTTGTCGCATATAAATTACAGGGTCTCGCAATAATGGAAATTTACCACTTAAATTATCCGTATGCCCACCTATTTGGACAGTAAGTCCCTCAATTCCTTCAGGTACAACGATTTTAACAAGCTCTCCTGGAGCTGCATAAAAACCTGTACTATATTGGGGCTGAGGGGCTACAGAAATGCGCAAATTTTGACTCGTTTGATCTGTAAAATTGAGATCTAATGTAAATTTAGCATTCACTACTCGAGGTTCTTTCTGATCAACTAAACCCGGGAAAACCTTTGCTTTAGCATACATCGATTTATCGATGATACGCATATTTGTATCAATCTGCCCATCTTCCACATTTTTAGAATCATCAGGATAACCATCCGAAATATTATAGCCATATTTCTTGCATGACACAGTGCTGATTAACAACACCATACTACATATAATTGTTATGATTTGATTAGTTTTCATCACTTAGTCTCTTGGTAAATTAAAAGAAGGGTTATAAAATTTCCCCATCAGTCCCCAGTTTTTAGGTACCGAAATATTCATCCAATTATAAATCATAACTGGGATATCGACCCCATTGGGCACTACCTTAAAAATTGATTGTGAAATAGTTGGGGTAATATTTGGCGAAAAATCACTGAAGTTAACCCAATTGATTTTATTTTGAATATAAAAAGGTGTCGATTTACCGGTTAAGTCATTCAATACGTCTCCTTCACCTTCATTACATTTCCAATAACCTGTTAAATTATTGTAATAAACATCATTTTCTTCAGTCAAAGGAGTCATTTTACTCTTCGCAATGATTACATCATTCGGAAGAGCTAAATTATAAATTGCAAAGTCACTAATCAAACAATTGACATTCCCATCACCGATTGATCCCAATCGTAGTGGGCTCGATGTATTCAGATTTCCAAGATTCGTTATATTCAGATCTCCTCCTGGTGCGGGAATTCCATCGATGAATAAAGTCAAATAACGAGTGGTGCCATTCTTCCAAAATTTCGCTGTAATATTATGCCAAATACCATCGGCAATATTTCGTGTATGTACACGTTGTGTATTACCTTGACCAACTTGACTTAGATTAACACCTACTGTACCCCCAGATTCCATAAAGAAAAGCCAACCAACTACTCCCCCGCTAAAACTTGCCCGTTTTGATACAAAAGCAGGATAAATCGTACTACCCTGATCCCATCTGATATTAAAACGAATTGTTGCATCTTGATCAGCTCCAAAATTTGCTAAATCAGCATTACGTTGTTCAGCTCTTGAATTTGTTCCTTGATACCGTTGCGTTGTACCGACATAAGGCAAAGCATCCATCTGTGGCTTATCATACTTATTCGCCGTAAATTTGGGGTTATAGAAAGCATAAAATGCATTTCTGGATCCATCCGCATAGATATTCGATCCAGATTCTCCTCCCGAGAGACCGCCTCCAAGACTCGATGCAATAATCACCATCCAGTTCTCGCCTTCGTAGGTTTTACGTGCTTTTAAAGCCTCCAAAATTTCTCCGACATAATTATCTAAAGTTTGAATGGATGCGACATAAGCAGGATTAGATTCTGAAAAATCAGAACCGCCAGCAAGAGCTGCAGCATCAAACTGACCAACTAAAAGGGATGCATTACCGGTGGCCAACTCATGAATAAGTGCTTTTTTAACATCAGCGTCATTCGCCAATGTTTTCGTTTCAGTTGCGTCTTTCGCAAGATTAGCATTTATCGCGGCATTACTGGTAAATGAAACCGTTCGCACATTTTTCAATTCATCTTTAATACGAGTAAAAATTGTTGGTGTTGCTACATGATTGAATTTTTCAAAATTATTCGCTGTAACGTGATGTTTTGTGTAATCAACACCAGTCAACATATTAGTCCACGCCGCAGCCTGTGTATAAGGATTATAATTATAGTCCGCAACACCATCATACGTATAGATGGATCGAAGGGTAATTTGTGTCAAATTTTTTGGAGCCAACTGTTGGATAACCGAGCCTTTCACTCCATCTAGAATTAAGTATAGAACGCGCTTAGAGCCATCTCCTACTCCTAAAGTATCGTTTTTAGAGGATTCAGGTAAGCTATTAATAAAATCTTTATTACAAGCCCCATTCATGAACAATGTTCCCATAAAAACAATGAAACCCAATATCCTTATGCCGATTGTTGATTTCTTATTTCTTTTCATATCTTTTAAATTTGGGTCTTATTTTTTGATCAATAAACGTAAAATATTGCCTGGTAAAGTCGAATTGAATCGTGAAATACTTCCCACCAGGATGACCTTCGATTCATTTGCCATTTCCGTTTCAATCATGTCATATATACGACCTTTGAATCCGCCTGTATTATTATATCCAGAGGCCAATTTACCATTAGCTTCTAAAATCATAAAACCTTGTCTCAGGTAATCACCATATCGATTAAAGGAACCTGATACAATAATCTTCCCACTGTTCAATTGTGCTGCGAAAGTCACTGCACCACCGGTTATTTTTTCACTGATAAAAGTATCATCTAGCGTACCATCGCTATTTAAAACAATAACAGCATTAGCCGATTTACCGTTAAATGAGTTAAATAAACCGCTTAAAACAATCTTTTTCGTTACTTCATTATAACGGATTGAATTGATATCACCATCAGATCCTTGACCAATATTAAAAGACTGATCGACTGAACCATCCAAATTTAGTCGGACAATACGATTACATGCGATCCCATTGAAACTTGTAAAATTACCTACCAAAATCAATTTCCCATCACTCTGCATCATTGCATCGTTGATCGAACCATTCCCAGCTGTTTCACTTTGTCCTTTAGCAGGATTAAAATGATAAGTGGAATCCATCGAACCATCTAAATTCAATTTAGCTATTTGCAACATACGTGTCACATCATAAACTTTATCATCATAGGATGAATTAGGATAGTAAATACGTTTATAGTTTTGGAAGTTGCCTATGACATAAAGTTTTTCACCAAAGATGAAAGTCTTTCGAACGACACCATCAACACCACCGTTAAACGCTGGAATAGTATCTGCATTTTTCCATACTTTTTCTGGGGTCGGATTCACAATATCCAAAGTGCGCATCGTGTCCAAAGATCCATTATCATTCAGTCTGGTAATATTATTTATCGTTTGACGGGTTGGCCTTTTCGAATCATAAGCCGAAAAATTACCCGCTACAATAAATTTACCATTATAAGATCCCGTATTAATCCTGTTGATAGAATATATCGTTTTACTCGCACCAAATGCGCCAATTCCAAACCTCATATAATCATCATCATATGCTCCCTCCGGGCCCATTTGCACAATACCTGCTTTTGGTTTCTCTTCCGTTGCTTTCAATTCAAAACTGTCAAAAGCACCAACAAGCCAGAATTTATTATTTGGTAATTGAATAATGTCATAGATGCTTGCATCTCCACCAGTTCCCAATCTAGTAGTACCATTAACTGCTTTAAAAGAAACATCGACAGACACTTTTCCACCAATTTTGATTACTGGACCAAAGAAAGACTGTTCATTTGCTGTAACCCAAATTGATCCCGTACTTGACATAGCGGGAACAACAAAATTCAAAGTGGAATCTGTATAACTTAATACCTCTGCCTCAAGTTCGTTGACAAAAACCTTAAATTGATCTTTATATTTCAGCAATCCATTAACTTTCAATTCTAGTGCTGCTCCAGCATTTACAATGTCTGGATCTGTTGTCTTTGAAATAAATTGGATATCTAAAACTTGTTTGCCTCCTGCGTAAGGATCTTCTGCTAAGTCCTTACTCTTAGAACAAGAATTTGTTATGCAGGAAACTCCTAGTCCAATGACAAGCAACAACCCTATTTTATATTTTATTTTATGTAACATTTCTCAAATGATTTATAAATTAGTAAATTCATTAAGGAGTGGCGGGAGAAATACCTCCAGAGATAACTAGATCTATAAAGCTCTCCGTATCAAAACCTAGAGTATGCTTTACTCGATTAAGAACATGAACAGCGCCATTGGTCGTCTGAACATCTGACATGGATACAGGTATATTAACTAAACGAACCTGCGGATTTGATAAATCTGGTATATAAGCCAAAAACAGTTGTCTATAACCTGCATATTGCATCCCTCCGGCATCATTATAAATTACACCAACATTCATCAGCCGTCCATCAAAACTCGTGTAATTTTGCCCTGGGAAAGTAGTATAGGCTAAAGTATCACGTTGCGGATAATCCTTTAAAAGATTTGTTCCTTTAAAAATATATTGAGACAATACGGTACGCCAAACTGTTGGTTTAATCTGTGTCAATTGCGATACCGTATCCTTTCCATTAAACCGCAAGGTTTTATTAAGACGCATGATAGCCTTATTTACAGAACCTCCTGGCGGAACGAAAAAAGTAACATTTTCCTTTTGAAGAACATCTTCTAAACCTGCCAATTTAATAATGGTCAATGTGCTATCAAATACAGGACCTTCTGACTTCAGAAACTCAATCGTCGTCCCATTAAATTTTGGATCATGAATACCTGAATCGTAATAATATTTTTTACAACTCGAAGACAATAACACGACTACTGCCACAATCAATAGCGCTATTTTATTTTTAACGTTTATCATAATTAATTCCAAAAAGTATTACCTGTTAAATTAGGATTTGCTCCACGCTCTTCCGCTGTGATAATTAGTGGCCATGTCCATGCACCACGGTTGAAATCTCCAACAGACATCACGGTTTTCGCAAACTCTGTATCTATTACACGTTTTGTTCGAACCAAATCGAAGTAATATTGACCTTCGCCAATGAGTTCACGACATCTTTCAGCAAAAATGTCATTTTTCAAGGTTAAACCGGTGCTGAGAATATCAGGAGCGCCCGCTGCTTGCCTGACCTGATTCAAATATCTATGTGCTGTGGCCTCATTATTCAATTCTGCGGCCGCTTCTGCTGCGAGCAACAAAGCGTCTGGCAACCTAAAAATAATAGCACTATCATCGCTATACATCGTAATATTAGTACCTGAGCCTTTCGAATAGGTATTGATAAATTTTTTAAATTGAAAATCAGCACTTTCTGCGCTAATATTCTCAAACCAAGTCGAGCGACGAAGATCAGCGTTTGATGCCGGAAATAATTTATCAATGTATTTCTTATCGTAGCTTAAAAAGCTTTTAGTCTTATCTTCTTTTCCCCGATAAGGGTAATGTGAGAAGAAAAAAGAATAATTTGCATAATCAGAGAATGTCTCTCCATAATTAAAGTCTTGCAATACACCGAAAAGATTTTCAGCAGAACGACCTTTAAAGATACGTTTTGTATTCTCCGTTGAAATAGTCAACAGCGAATAATCCTGATAAGTTGCCATCTCTTCTGCAAGTGAAAGTACGGCAGCGTAATACCCCTCTTTGCTTTCCGTATCCCAAGCTGCTGCCCACATATTCAAATGCATCAATAAAGCTATTGCACTCGCACGAGTAGGACGAACACCGATCATATTGGATGAGCTCTGTCTAATGGGTAAGTCATCTTTTACAGTCTGCATATCAGCAATACATTTTTTCATCACTTCAACTTGATCTTCACGTGGAAGCGCTTTGCTATTATATGCATCAGTATAATAAATAACATCACCAAACATGCGACATAAATATAGGTAACTTAAGTTTCGTGTAAATACAGCTTCAGCCTGATATTGCTTTCTATCTGTTTCTGAAAAGTCAGAAGCATCTAAGCGGCCCGTTTCATAATACAAAATATTACTAGCCGCAATAACATCATACCAAGCTTTCCAATTCATATTATCTTTTAATCTGTTATCATATGTGGTCGTCCCATTCATTACGGAAGTCATATTGTTGGAAATCAAATTATTAATTGGACCACTACCATCACTATCCAAATTTTCAACGACCTTAACATAATTACCGCGCATATCCAATGATGGAATTAACATGGTTTCTCCAAACTTTTTTTTCAATTTCAGATATATACCATTCGTATAGCCTTCAACATCTTTTTTCGTTTTCCAAAAGTTATTCCCCGACAAAGCGTCAATGGGTGTTACATTTAAAAACTTTTCACAGCTTGACAACGACAATACCAATGTCGATGCTGCGAGTAAATAGGTTATTTTTTTAAATTTCATGATCTCAAACGTATTAAAACTCGATATTTAAACCCAAAGAAAATAATTTAGGCAAAGGATAATTGCCTCCAAAGTCACGTCCTAATGCACTTACAGTCTCCGGATTAGCTCCAGAATATCGTGTAATATATCCTAAATTTGCTGCTGAAAAATTCATGCTCATTCTATTCATGCCATATCTTCTTGTCAGGTTTTGATCGAAGTTGTAATAGACTTTTATGGAATTGAGCTTTAAGTATGATCCATCCTCTTGGAATAGAGTTTGATTGTAACGGAATGGATTAATACGACCATTACGCACAAAATCCATCGGATTACCATAGGTTGCAATATCACCATCCTGCTTCCAGTAATCAATCATTGATAAAGGAACGATACTACCCATAGTAGTCGGATTTCCGAAGCGCGAGAATTGGTAAGCTAAAGTATTATTCAGAACGTCCCGTTTTAATGTAAACGAAGCATTCACCTCTACACTCCACTTTTTATATTGTAAAAGAGAAAATAATCCACCTGTTATTGCCGGTTGCGAATTACCTGCTATAACACGGTCATTATTGTCCAACACATAGTTACCATCCAAATCTGTGAATATAGGATCGCCTCCTTTAAAATAATTTAAGGGATCATTTCCGCCCACACGGTAAGGCAATCCAGTGACAGGATCCACAGGTACTTGTCCATTGGTTGCGTAAACTCCCTTCGTATTGAACAAGAAATTGGACAATGAATTAATCCCCAGTCTTTGATAAATATCTTGACCATCGTCACCTGTAGAAACTATTTTTTCACGTAAACCGTCCGGCAATGCGGCCAAAATCTCTCTATTGATCGCAAAACTTCCAGACATGGTCCACTTAAATGGACTTGTAGGTGCTAAAGGACGTCCTGTAACTTGAAACTCCCATCCATAATTCACATTACTAATCTCAGTTGATGCAATTTTGTTAAAAGAATTGGTCGATGAAATGACTTTATCTTGGAAGATATTATCATTTTGCTTGTAATAACTATCCATTGACAACGTAAATCTATTGCTGAATAAAGAGAAATCTACCCCTGCATTATAGGTGGTGGCTTTCGACGGTTGTAATGATAAATTTGGTAAATAATTTAGGTCAGTTACCACAGTTGGGTTGTTATTATAGCGGTCAGAGCCATAGTATTTACCATAAGTGTAATAGATATTACCATTTGGTGAAATATTAGAACCATAACTTAAACGTACAGAGCCATAATCCAGCCAGGTAGCGTCTTCCATAAAACGTTCTTTCTCAATATTCCATTTGACTGCAATAGCAGGATTTTTGATATAACCTGCATTAGGACCATTGGTCGACAAGCCGTCCGCACGATAATTTAAATCTAATACATACCGCTGTTTATAGTTATATGAAAACTGTCCGGCAAAAGCCACCGTACGCAGGTCATTATACTCAAGCGTTCCACCTTTGGAACTTGCAAAACCTGTCTGCTTGACAATAGGACCTTGCAATTGATCGTTCACAACGCGGTCATTCTTCATTGCATCCGATTTAAAAGCTGAAGCTCTTAATTCTGAGAATCCAAATAATGAAAAATTATGCGCATCCTCGCCATCCTCTTTAAAAGAAAAGACATAGGAAAGTTGATTTCTGTTGTAAATAGTTGTAGCACGATCATTGTAGGTATAATACAATGCTTGATTATTATTCAACGCCGCCGGTGTAAAATTATCTTTCGTACCTGACTGACCATTATAATTCAAGTAAGATGATGCTTTAAAGTTTTTAAAAAAATCATAACTTAAATTAACGGTTGCTGTTGTAATCAACACTTTATTATCATCTTCCGTTTTCAAAGCGCTTAAAGCACTATTCACAGAAGAAAATAACGTTGGAGCAGGCAACAAAGAAGAAGCATCAGCAGCAGCTGCAACACCCGTATTAAACAAGCCGTTACCACTACCCATACGTTGCCGTTGGATCGAATTGTTTAATTGTGCTTCCAATTTAAACCGCGGATTTGGATTATAGATCATATTCATGTTCAAATTGTACCGACTATAACCTGTATTTTTTTGAACACCTGTTTCATCATAAATCCCTAAAGCTACTTTATAATTAAACTTAACATCACCACCCGACACATTCAAATTGTGTGTTTGATTATAGGTAGGTTTGTAAAAATACGATTGCCAATCCGTGGAATTATTATAATAAGGATTATAGCGATCGGACAAAAATGGTGTATTGGCGATCATATCCAAAGCATGATAATAAGAAGTATCGTATTTCATAATTTGATCAATACGTAACAGTCGCTCATCCTGCCCCCCTATTACGGTTCGCAACTGTGGAACCGTCGATAAGAATGCCGAACCATTGTATCGAACAACTGGAACTTTCGAATTACCTCGCTTTGTCGTAATTAAAATAACTCCATAAGCACCTCTAGAACCGTACAATGCCGTTGCTGCCGCATCCTTCAACACGGTAATATTTTCTACATCTTCTGGAGGTATTTGTGAGGCCGGAGAGACACCAGGGCCTGCTTGTTGAAACCCATACGAAAAATTGGCATTATCATCCACAGGCACACCATCGATCACATACAAAGGTGATGTCGGTGTCAAAAAAGCCGCATTACCATCACCTGATACACTAATATTAGAAATACCACGAATCGTCACGCTTCCACGCACACCTGGCGCACCAGAAGTATTCTGAATATTAAGACCAGCTACTTTACCTTGCAGTAAACTCATGATATCTGATGCAGGTACACCTTGAATATCTTTCCCTGAAATTGTAACAGCAGATCCCGTACTTAAAGCTCTATTTTTAGTTTGATATCCTGAGGTAACTTTCGCCTCATTCAACATTTGAGTTGTTGCCTGTAAAGTCACTGCGATATAGGTTTTGTTATTAACAGCTACCGCAACCGTTTTATATCCCAGAGATTTAAATGTAACCTCTCCATTATCAGGCACGGTGATTGTGAACTTACCATATCGATCAGAACTTCCTATTGCTTTTCCTCCTAAGGAAATACTTACTCCCGATATTGTCTCATTAGAACTCGAAGAGCCACTCGTCACGACCCCCGTCACCTTGATCTGCTTTTGAGCATAAACAAGACTATGCGAACTTAAAGCCAATATGATACCTATCGTATATATATACTTCATTTGAAATACTTTTAATTTAAGTTTAAATTGATTTATTAATCGTTGGTGAATTTCGGTTGATCTCGTTTAAACCAGAAAGTCAACTCCCAATCTCCTTTTTGGTAAATATTAAAATTAAAATTTAGGTAATTATTTTGAAGTATGTTTCCAAAAGCCATACGATGAAATTTGAATATAACACGAGCTTGGCCTCCTGAAGAAGTTGTATATTTTGTAGGAAATGCACTTAAAGGAATTGGATAAGCAACATCATATTTCACCTGAAAATTATCCTTAGTCATATTGAAACCGTGCACCAAATTATTCCAATCCGTGTCTGCGAACTTATTCGGATCTATTGGATTGGATAGTGAATCCACAAACTTAAAAGTCAAACTATTACCATTACCTGTTTTTTTAAATAATACCTGAATATCGGAGCTCGTATTGAGCGGTTGTCCTCTTTCACCAACGATATTGGTTCCTGAAGGATTGACAGAGATGTTCGTTCCTTGGCCAGTAATCGGATCCAAGTTAGAAGGTTCATAAGGTCTTTCTCGGAATGGAGTTAAGCGCATTCCCTGAAAATATCGTCTACCACCAGAATTGGACATTTCTACGTCAAAAACATAACCCGAGTCCGGCTGAGCAACCACCATATTAGAGTTAGCTGCGGCCCACATAATAAAATCCCCTGAACGAGGTCGAATTTCAAATAAAGGATGATTCTCTATTTTACGTTTCGCTTCAATTTCAGCCAGCGATTTTTCAGTGCCATCATAGATACCTTGCCATACAAGAACAGGATAAAGCTGTGTCAATTCCGGAGCAGGATCTCCATTGAACCTTCTCATATTCAAAATCTTAAAATCAAGAGGGAGTGATGAGTTTCCATATTGAAATATATTCGTAAATAACGTATTTCGACCTAATACAGGTTGGTAAAGCGTCTGTGTATATTTAGAATTATAAGCGATAGACAAGGTCTCTTCAGGTAGATTTTTCTTACACGAAGAGAAGATAGCTATACCTAAAAATACAGGCAGACCTATTTTAACTATATTTTTTATTCTTTTCATAATTAAGTCTTAATTGTTTAGTCTTTCCGTAAACTCCTTAAAGCCGAAGTTATGAATGGATTCCAAAATATTAATTGTAGCATTGTTGGTCTTAATATTAACCGTGGTCGCTTTTGTTTTACCCCAATCTTGAGTAAAAACAGATCCAAAAGGATTACTAAAATTTAAGGTACTTGCTCCACCACCGACATAACCAGATGAACTCTCTTTGGAATATCTAATATGCATGGGATAATCAAATAAAATGGATTGTGCAATGATGCCATCCGAACTGTTAATATATGCATCTGTTGTTCTATTACCACGAATAATATATTTACATAAAATCTCTTCCAATCCTTCAAGATCTAAATCCTTCAAGAATAATGCATCATTTCCTTCTAAATCTCGCTTAGTATTCAAGTATTTAATGGCAGTTTCAAAGTTTTTATTAACTGGTGCAAAAAGTGTTACTTGTTGATTAGTCAATGAGTCTTTTAAGTCTGGAAAACGGTCTAAGACCACTAACAGGGAATCGAAGGTACCCTGCGGTTGTGCTTGGAGATATCCCAATGCAGAACCATTGAAGGATTGGACCTTGTTTTCATAATTGTAATAAGGTGACTCACTTTTAGTACATGCATACATCCCTAGTGAGACAAGCACTAAGAAAAAGCGTACGCTATTATTTTTTTTTATACTTTTCATGTTGCTATATCTATTATTTCCAATACGGGTTCTGAGTTATACCTGGATTTGCGGTTATGACATCTTGAGAGATTGGCCAATAAATACCTCCAGCCTCTTCAAACTCGCGAAAGGTCATTGGTTTACCATCTTTATTCGCAAAAATTGTCTTATGTTTCTTAATCCTATTGTAACGTACGAGATCATACCATTTCCAACCTTCCGCCATTAATTCACGTCTACGTTCTTGAAAAATAGCATCTATGATATCTGGGTTTTTAACGGATGAAAATGTAATTCCTCTCAAATCAGCAGCTTTATTTAATGATTCAAAAGCTCCATTTGTATCTCCTAGTACTGCCAAAGCTTCTGCGTGCAATAAACTGATCTCCTCCAAACGACTAAATAAAAGTGTCGAACTAAATAAAGTAAGGTTACCTGAGGTACTTTCCGGCGAAATAACCTTAATCTTATTAAAAACAGGCATTTCTGATTCAAAATTATAGAAGTAATTGGTACGATATCGTTTGGTTTTTGGATCAATTCCAAAACGCAGATCCTTAGAATCAGTAAAGATATTCATGATACTATCTTTATTGACAAACATCTCAGGTTTAGATTTCGGAATAAATGGTAACGCAAGAGTCAAACCCTCAATATGCCCATTATTAGTTGCTAATCCATTTCCTGATTCAAATGGAAATCCAATTAGTACCGTTGCGCGTTTAAAAGCGAAAGGACTGTAACCATTATCGTTTTCTGTCAGATGAGCCATATTTAAATAAGTCGTACCAAAAGAACCATCACCGTTCAATTTCGTATGGTTATCAAGTATAAACTTTGTATATGCTGCAACATCTACATAATTACCTTGCCATGCGGCAATATGCGCTAAAATGCCATATACGGAAAGACGTGTAAATATGTTGCCATTCCAAGAAGCCCATCCTTCGTTATAATAATCTCCAGGTAAGATCGGATCGGTACCACCATATCGAAATGGAACCACCTGAGCTGCGTTCAATAATTCTTTAGTTGCAAATTCAAGAACTTTACTTTGTGAAGTTCTATTTTTAGCCTCAAAACTACCATCATGAGAAGAGGTTAGTAGAGGTACATCCCCCCATATACGTGTCATATAGAAATAGGCAAAAGCGCGTAAAATTCTTGCTTGTGCTACATCTACATTATTATTGGTTTTAGTATATCGTACATCCTCATCCATAATTTCTGAAGACCGCTCAATAAAAAGGCTCGCAGCACTGATGACGGCATAAAATCTTCTCCAATTAGTTATTCTATTTATAATAGGATAAGATGCATTTAGCTGACCATTTACAATTGCTTTTAAATCATTACGATTGGTAATCGTAAAATCACCCTGTCGAAGATCGCCCATTAGCCAGTGGCCATTATCAGAAACAGTCGCAGAACGCATCAAACCGTATACAGACATTAAATTGGCTTTGGCATCCTCCAGCGATTTCCAGTTTGTTTCCTCTGAAGCTAACCGATTAGAGGAAACATCATTTATTTTATTACAGGAATATGTGCTAGCACCTAACATTATAGTTAAAAAGGCCAGAGACAATTTACCTGTCCATAATTTTATTTTTATTATTACATTATTCATGTCTAATATTCCTCTTGTTTATAAATCTAATTTAAATCCTACAACCACAGTTTTCGGGATACTCAAATTCGCACCATCATAATAACCATTGAAATTAATTAACTCCGGGTCAGTTCCTGTAAATTTCGTTATAGTTAGAAGATTCATTGCTGTGACATACAGATATAATCGTCTGATTGGCTGATCCGATTTTTTAAAAATTGCAGCCTGAGTCATATCATAGCCTAGTGTTAAAGACCTTAACTTCAAATAAGATGCATTCTCTAAAAAGAGATCTTGATCCACACGGTAAGGATCTACATCACTCCAAGGGTTATAAATCGGATAATTCTTTTCATTATCAAAACTTTGCCATGAGGACACTTCGCGAACGGAATTGATGTCATTACCCGCTTCACGGTTAATAAATCCATATCGTTTTGCCTCATATTGGTTGATTGCTTTATTACCCGTTGCAAAAATGAAATTAAAATTCAAATCAAATTTTTTGAAGGCAAAGTTATTATTCCAACCTCCGACAAAACTTGGAAGACGATTCCCCATTTGGACTTTATCATTGTTATCAATACGGTTATCCTTATTATGATCTTTCCAAATTGGATCACCTACCTTTATAGGGATACCATTAAATGTCAAGCCAGCAGGTATTTCAGATTCAGAATTATAAATACCTTCATTATTATACAACCAGTAACTCCCAACTGACTTACCGACTTCCAATCTATTATCCCCATTAATCAACTCCTTATAACCTTCCGGTAAAGACGTTACTTTATTTTTATTGTAACTCAAATTAATTGCAGAATTCCAATTAAAACCGTTCTTATTTTCAACAATAGCTCCGTTAAGCGTAAACTCTAGACCCTTGTTATTAATATTTAATCCTGATTTATAATTTAAACTATAGCCAGTTTCTGTCGGTACTGGTACGCCAACAACTTGATTTTTATTATTTCTGTTATAGGCAGAAATTGAAGCATTGATACGATTATTAAAAAAACTTCCATCTAATGAAATACTTGTACGTTCTGCAATCGGCATCTTAATATTGTAACCAATAAAACCACTGTCATAAGGTCTATTGATACCCAAAACCGGTCCATACCCTGGGATAGTAGGCTCTTCATACCAACCATTTTCCGATCGATATTGCGGCCCAGCAGCATAACGGTCATCCAAAAACGGACTTACAGTCTTACCCCAAGCTCCCACAATATTTAATTTATTTACAGAAGAATAATCCGCTAAAAATTGATTTTTTAAATTATAATTGATATTAAAGGCTGGTGTGGTTACCCATCTGCTATCTGGCTGACCATTTGATGATCCATCTCTTCTCACGATAGCACCAAAGTCAACTATGTTTTTGTATTTATATTTTGCCGAACCATAGAAGGAAAGCATATTATGTACCTCTTTATCAATATATCTAAACACGTAAAAATCAGTAGCATTCAGATCGGAAAGATTTACTTTATTCAATTTTACATAATCATTTGGTCCATTATAAGCACGAGCATAGTTATACTTATACGTATCACCTTGATAAATCTGACCAGCCTCTATTGATAACTGACTGTCCTCAGAAAAATCAAATTCATATGATGCTGCATTGTTAAGGATCAGTCGTTGATTAAATCCAAAGTAATTAGATATATAACTTACACCATCCAATAATGTAGAGGGAGTAAAATAATCACGAGTTCCCTCATTGTAATCAAACATAAGAGAACTAGACAAAATCAATTTATTGATGTTTGCACTTAGTGTCAAATTACCGCCTAATGTTGTCACACGATTATTATCAACATTTTTCTTGTTTTCATCTAAGAATCCATTGTAGATTTCTTTGTTTGGAGATAATGGTGTGGATAAATCTGGAATATATCGTTGTTCTGCAAAGCGATCTCTTAAGCTTTTGTTACGTGTACGATCTAAACGTGTTGCATTTACGTTACTAGAGACAGTCAACCAGCTGAATGGTGCCATATTAATTCCAAAAAACACATTATAACGGTTTAAATTTGTGTCATCTGCATTTCCAGCATTTTTAGTCCCTGAACCAAAAAATCTAAAATTAGCACGATCATTTCCACCGGTAATACCCATATCAGCAGAATACGTAGGTGTATTTTTGTAATATGAATCATTCCAATTTGAAGGACCAAAATAAGCTGTATTTGTAGAATCTCTTAAATAAGGTGCATAAGCATCAAACCTTTCTTGATTGCCGTACTTTTCATAAAAAGGTCTTCTAAAGCTATTTTCATAAACACCGTTTACTGTATTTACCTTAGGCGCTGGGGCAAAGCCAAAATAAGAATTGATACTAATATCCTTTTGACCTGATTTTGCATTTTTTGTGGTGATATAAATCGCACCATTTGCGGCATTGGGACCCAACTTAGCTAATTCATAAGGATCTTTAATAACAGCAATAGATTGAATATTACTTACATCAATTTGCGACAATAAATTTGTAGAAGGACCAATCCGGTTATAATCATATTTCTGAACATCAAACGCAAAAGGATTCTCAGGAACGATAGGAACACCATTTACATAAATAGCAGGTTGTAGTGCATAGACATCTCTTTTGGAAAATAAGATTCCAGAAGCACCTTGTACAATTATGCTTTGCTCTGTACCTGGTTCGCCATTTGGCTCCTGTACATAAACCCCGGCAAGATTTCCTTTGATAATCTGCTGAATTGATAAATTAGGTACGGGGGTTACATAGCGCATATTGATCGTATCTCTAACAGATTTAAATTTCTGCATGGCCTGCACCATTTGGCCAATTGTGTCAGTTTTAACATCATAATGGGAATCCTCATTTTTAACAGTATCCCGCAAAATATGTGAGCCAATTTGAACAGGGAGTTTAAATAGGCTTTTTTTTGCGTATAAAGATTGAGTTCCAACAATAGATAAAAACAAAGCACATGAAACGCTTGTGTAAATTTTAACCATTATTTTAATTTAATTTAAGTTTATTTTCATTAATAGTGATCCGCATATTTTAACCTCAATTAAGAACAAGCTGACCTAAAACAAATTGACAGAACAATAATTACGATAATGTTTGATATGAAATCTGTTTCTGAAACAGATCAAACTAAATTCATTAAACTTTTAGAACTGATCGAAAATTTTGAAAATAAAATGGAGTATTTGAAATTCCATTTTTATTCTATTCGCAGTAAAAATTCTATAAAATGTCAGTACTAGTATCAGACTAGGTTTAAAAAAACTTAAAGAGATAATGCTATTGGTTAGGACAGCTTTTATTACTCTTTGATATTACACATTAATAATTGTTAGTTGGAACAAGTATAGAATAATTATTAAGGATTATTCTAACTATGCAATAACGAAAACGATTGCGCAATCGACACAACCGATTGCATTTCCATTATGTAGAACATATTTTTTGTTACAATAACATAATTCTTGATAAAAAGCGACCAAAAAAGATTTTCATCACTTCTTAACTCATACAAAATGTATAAAAAATAATAAGCTTTTTTAAAATTGTTGACACAACTTATTTAACCCTGAGAAACAGAAAAAATACAAATTAAATCAAATTGATGATCATAAAAAAGGAGAATGAAAAATGGAAAGAAAATAGATACCGAGGCATTAAATTAGCGTTTCAGAAGCCTAGTAGCTTTCATGATGTAATCTAGAAAGATTAAATCATTCGATCATCGATAAATATAAAAATTAAATTTTTATATTTATTATTTAATTGTTTATACAACAAAAAAAGGAGACCACCTGGTCTCCTTTTTTTGATATTAAATAAATAAACTTTTAAAACCCTACACTCTTCAAATTTAACCCTGCTCTTTCATCTAGACCAAACATTAAATTCATATTTTGTACGGCTTGTCCTGATGCGCCTTTCAACAAATTATCTGTTGCATTTAAGATTAATAATTTGTTACCGTGTTTTTCTATATGAATAATACTTTTATTTGTATTGACAACTTGTTTTAAATCAATATTTTTACGACTCACATGGGTAAAGGGATGTCCTTCATAATAAGCTTCGTAAAGTTCATAAGCCTGTTCTTCAGATAAATCTGAATCGACGTATATAACTGAAAATATCCCTCTTGCAAAATCACCTCGTTGCGGAACAAAATTGATTCTATCGGCAGCTCTTTCTAGTAAGGATTGATCTGACTGAGGAAGGAATCCATCCTGCAATTGCGCTAAAGATTCCGATATTTCCTGCAAGTGCTGGTGTTCAAAAGATTTATAAGCTGATAGGTTATTATTGCGCCACGAGAAGTGTGTAGTCGCGCCTGGTTTTTGCCCTGCTCCTGTAGATCCTGTCGTTGCATTCACGTGAATCTGACTCGGTAATAAACCCTTATCTGCCAATGGTAAAAGAGCCAATTGGATATTTGTTGCAAAGCAACCCGGGTTTGCTATATAGTGAGCTGTTTTAATTTTATCTCTATTCAGTTCAGGTAAACCATATACAAAATTCTTACCGTTGTACGCCGTATTCGCTTTCAAACGGTAATCTTGAGATAGATCAATTATCTTCACAGAAGGATCAATTGGATTTTTATCCAAAAACTTACGAGCATCTCCGTGACCTACACATAAGAATAATACATCTATATCTGAATGAAAATCTGAAGAGAATGTTAATTCCGTATCACCAAATAGATCATTGTGTACTTCATAGATTTTATTACCTGCATTGGAGGCACTATTGGCAAATACAATTTCAACTTCCGGATGATAAATCAACACGCGTAATAATTCTCCTCCAGTATACCCTGCTGATCCTACTATTCCTACTTTTATCATTTTTTAGTATTTAGATTTTAATTGTCCTACGATACGATGGATGGACTACTAATTTAGGATATCCAGTGACACATCTATCGATCCAATGTATGTAAAAAATGGATCCCTATCTCAAATGGTGAGCATGGGATCCATTGTATTTTAACAAAGAAATAAGTGCCGAATTCGAATTAAACGAATTACAATAATGCTTACTTTCCGTTAACTTTATGCCAAATAATGGTTTGATTACCAAATATTTTAGAGAATCCTTTTACATCGTCACCTGTATATCCAGCGTTCATTTCACCGTATGTTCCAAATTTATTAGACATTAAATCATATTCCGATTCGATACCAATAACGACAAAGCGGTAAGGGTGTAACTCGATAATCACTTTTCCTGTTACAGTTTCCTGAGTAGATTGTAAAAATGCCTCGATATCACGCATTACAGGGTCGTGCATTTGTCCTTCGTGCATATAATTGCCATAAAACCCCGCTATCTGATCCTTCCAAGATAATTGCCATTTAGTCAACGTATGTTTTTCTAAAGCATGGTGTGCTTTTATCAAAATAACGGATGCAGCTGCCTCAAATCCTACACGGCCTTTAATACCAATAATGGTATCTCCTACGTGGATATCACGACCGATACCATAAGGTTGTGCCAATGCTTGTAATTCTTGAATTACACGTACCGCATCTAATGCTTTTCCATTCAATGCTGTTGGTTCACCTTTTACAAAATCAATCGTAATCTGCTGAGGTTCTGTAGAAGTTACTGGTGTTGGCCAAGCGGATTCTGGTAAATACTGATTGGATGTTAATGTCTCTGCTCCTCCTACTGAAGTACCCCAAAGACCTTTATTAATCGAGTATTTAGCTTTCTCAGCTGAATATTCAACACCATGTTTATTTAAATATTCTATTTCATCTTCGCGCGATAATTGCAAATCACGGATTGGCGTAATAATTTCCACTCCTGGAATTAAGGTATGAAAAATCATATCAAAACGTACCTGATCATTGCCTGCACCTGTAGATCCATGCGCTACACATTCTGCTCCAATTTTCTTAGCATAATTGGCAATAGCGGTCGCTTGACAAACTCGCTCAGCGGATACTGATAATGGATAAGTTGCATTTTTCAATACATTACCAAAAATCAAATATTTAATAGTTTCGCGGTAATAGTCTTCTGTTTCATCAATAGCTGTATGCGACTTTACGCCTAAAGCATAAGCTCGCTCTTCAATCTGTTTTAATTCCTCATCGGAAAAACCTCCTGTGTTAACTACTACTGAGTGAACTTCTAAACCTAAATCTTGTGTTAGATAAATACAACAAAATGATGTATCTAACCCACCACTGAATGCTAAAACTACTTTTTTCATCTTTTTGGATTAATTCATTGATAAACCTCGGAATGAGACTTAAACAAAAATATAAAAAACTTAAAACTCCTTAACTACTTTTTTACTCTTATGGAAATTAGCTGCAACAAACTTCTTTGCTGATTTCCATAATTTTGCTTCTATACGTTTCAACAACGATTGTTTCTGCGTAATACGCTCTAATCTTTCTTTTGCTTCTGCTTTTCGCTGAATTTTTTCTTTCAATTCGCGTTCCTTATCAACAGGGTCCCAAAGCATAGCTGTACACATACAGTTTTTACGATCCTTACTTAATAGGATATCGTAATTCACACAACTTTGGCATCCTTTCCAAAATTCTTCATCTTGTGTGAGCTCGGAATAGGTCACAGGTTCATAACCTAGTTCTGAATTAATTTTCATAACCGCCAAACCTGTCGTTAAACCAAAAATCTTTGCATGTGGATACTTTTCGCGAGATAAATCGAAGACTCTTTTTTTAATTGCTTTGGCTAAACCTACTTTACGAAATTCAGGATTGACAATTAAACCAGAATTGGCAACATAATCACCATGTCCCCAGGTTTCAATATAGACAAACCCAGCCCATCTTCCATCCTTGTGTAAAGCAATAACGGCTTTACCCTCAATCATTTTATTAGCAACATATTCTGGCTTGCGACGTGCAATACCAGTACCTCGAGCTTTTGCAGACTCGAACATTTCATTGCAAATCTGCTCAGCATATGCAACATGCTCAGGTTTTGCGGGAATAATTAAAAATTCTGAAATAGTCATTGACTTACGACCCAAATAATAAAACTAACAACCGAAATTGCGTTTTGTTATGAAAAAACAATTAATAAAATCGTGGAGCGCCATCATCGGACCTGATGATATTACTGAAAAGAAAGATCACTACCTCATATCAAGCCCGAGGTAGTATGGGTCGTCGAAAGCGAAGAACTGGAATCTGCCTAAAAATAAAAGAACAATACCTCTTACCAACAAACTTTTTAAAAGCATGTAGCAAAGAGAATTTTAATGTATTGTTATTCTTCATTTCTAGTTATCGTCTTCTTAAAGGACGTTGCAAATGTATAAAATAATTTTTTTCTTTTCTGCAATAATAGTACGCATTTTTTATAAAATGACAAAAAACCACAAAAACTTAAAACCACTCAACTTACAACTTATAAATCAATCACTTAAATCATTTTATTATAATGAATAACTGATGAATAAAAAAACCAATCTGGTAACAAATGTCTAGAATCATTAATAACTTGCTATCAATACTAAAAAAAATAAAGAAATAGAAACTTTTAGTATTCTCATTAAAATTAGATAATTTTGTGCTTCATCGGTGATCTTATAAAGTTCGCCATTAGTACACAACAGCATATGGACACTCCTAGTATCATTTTTTATTGCATTTTCGGGATCCCTTACTTTATTTTTATGTATTGGTTAGTTAAACAAGATAAACAAAAATATGCTTGGGGAATTGCACTTATCACAGTAATTGCTGTTCTCGCAATATATGTTTCGCAAAAGGCGAGCAAGGTTGCGATGGATAATTATCAACAACATCAAATTGATTCTAGACAAATCGAACATGATGAAAAAGTCGATAGTTTAAATCATAAATAATAAAAACGCCTTTCAGGCGCTTTTATTATTTATGATTTACTTCTCTATTTGCTCTAAAGCAAATAGAAATGCATAGTTTAAAGCAATATCTTTGAGATAGTCAAATCGTCCGGATGCCCCACCATGACCGTACTCCATATCCGTTTTAAGCAGTAACACATGATTATCAGTTTTCATCTTTCTTAATTTCGCGACCCACTTTGCCGGCTCAAAATATTGAACCTGACTATCGTGCAATCCTGTTGTGACTAATATATTTGGATATTCCTTTCCTTCTATATTTTCATATGGGGAATAGCTCTTCATATAATAGTAAGCTTCCTTTTCATTAGGATTTCCCCATTCGTCATATTCATTGGTTGTTAATGGAATGCCTTCGTCCAACATCGTATTCACGACATCCACAAAAGGAACTTGTGCAATAATACCATTCCATAGATTTGGTTCCATATTGGCTATCGCTCCCATTAAAAGTCCACCTGCACTTCCTCCTTGTGCATAAAGATGTCCCAAGCTTGTAAATTTCTGATCAATTAAATAATGACCACAAGAAATAAAATCTGTAAATGTATTGATCTTATTCATCATTTTACCTTCTTCATACCATTGTCTCCCCATCTCCTCACCTCCTCGGATATGTGCTATTGCATATACAAAACCGCGATCTAACAAACTCAATCGAGCACTATTAAATGTAGGATCTATCGCGTATCCATACGAACCATATGCATATAATAGCAAAGGTGCCGAACCATCTTTCTTAATACCATTTTTATAGACAAGAGAAATGGGAATAGCAGTACCATCACTTGCTTTTGCAAAAATGCGTTCCGTACTATATGCATGCGTATCATAGCCCCCAACAACCTCTTGTTGCTTCAATAAGATTTTCTCCCTAGTCACCATATCGTACTCATAAGTCGATAAAGGTGTTACAAGCGAGGTATAGCCGAAACGTAATTTTTGTGTACCGTATTCAACATTAGTACTGGGATAAACTGTATAAGCTACTTCTCCAAAATCAAGATAATATTGTTCTTCATTTTGTAAGTTGTGTATAGCTATTTGAGACAATCCATTTTTCCTTTCGGTAACGACCAAATAGTCTTTGAATTCATCTACCTCACTTACTAATACATCTTCTCGATGTGGAATAAATGCTCTCCAATGTTCTCTACTAGTCATACCAAGCTGACACTGCATAACCTTGAAATTTTTTGCTTCGTCATTTGTTACAATGAGAAAGCGATCTTCCAAAGCTGTAACATGGTACAGCACATTTTTCATTCTTGGTTGAAACACCTGAAAATTTCCAGCTGGGTCATCAGATTTCAGATAAAAAACTTCTGATGAAAGCGTTCCTTCTGATTCAATAAATATGTATTCACCATTCTTTGATTTTCCGACACCTATGTAATTGGTATTATCAATTTCTTCATAAACGGTTACATCATCATCTACAAGGGTTCCTAATGTATGTCTATTAATTTTTTCACTTAATAATGTAACTGGATTTTTTGCCGTATAGTAAAGCGTTTTATTATCCTTAGCCCAAGTAGAGTTTCCTGATGTTTTTGGTATTTCGTCTTTATAGATTTCACCCGTCAGTAGATTTTTAATGAAAATGGTATATTCTCTTCGTGATACGGTGTCGACGCCAAAAGACATTAAGTTGTTATCGGGACTTACCGAAAACCCTGTAGCAGCGTAATACGCATAACCTACTGCCATGGCATCAATATCGAGCAGAATCTCTTCGCTCGCATTAAGCTCATCCTTTTTTCTACAAAACTTAAAATACTGCTGCCCATCTTCTGTACGGGTATAGTAATAATATCCATTTTTAAGATAAGGAACAGATTCATCTTTTTCTCTGATCCGTGATTTCATTTCCTGAAACAATTGCTCCTGCAATTTTTCCGTTGGCTTTAGCACAGCGTTCGTATAATCATTTTCTTTTTTTAAATAATCAATTACCAATTCAGCGTCAGGCCCCTCCTTAAAGAAATCATTCATCCAATAATAATCATCGACCACTTGATCGTTGTGAATGTCTCTCTTATGTGGTTTAATCACTGCTAAGGGAGCTTGAATAACTTTTGTATTTAATTGTTCTGAAGTATATTGCTCTGCTCGTGCTGTTCCTATTATAGCGCTTAAAATAATCATATTTCTAATTTTCGTAATGATCAAAAGACTGAATTAACCAAAGAATTCAGAATTATGTAAAGGTAAAAATACGGATGTATCAGTATTATTTAGTAAAAATTAACATTTTAAGCATCATACTAGCATTATATTTGCAGATCGTAACCACATCAAAATATCAAAAGATGAATTTAAAAAGATTACTGTATGTATTTGCTATTGGATTAACCCCCATTTTGGGCTACGCTCAGGAGAATAAAAGTGTACCTAAAAACTGGTTTAATCTGGATTATGAAAAAGATGGTGTACTGGGCATAAGTACAGAAAGAACTTACGAGAGTTTACTAAAAGGTAAAAAATCTACACCCGTTATTGTAGCCGTTCTGGATGGCGGTGTTGATGTCAATCATGAGGATTTAAAAAACATAGTCTGGATTAATTTGAAAGACAGTATCTCGAATGGAGTTGATAACGACAAAAATGGATTCATTAATGATAAATATGGCTGGAATTTCATTGGTAACGCAACTGGTGAAAACGTGCATTTTGATAATTTGGAATTAACAAGACTGATCCGTAAACATGCTCCAAAATATGATGGAGTAACGGCTTCGACCGTTATGACCGACCAAGAAAAACGTGCTTACAATGCTTATTTAAAAATGGTAGATGCCTATAATGAGAAATTGGATGAAGCAAAATATGGTGCACTAAATTATGTTGCATTGAAAGAGAACATCGATAATCTTATCAAAAGTATCAATAAGGATAAGTCTGCGATAACAACAGCTGATCTAGATAGTCTCAATCCTCCGGGCAACCGTCAAAAGATTGCGATTAGAATTGCGAAAGAAGAAATTGAGAAAGCTGGCGGATTTGAAAAGTTTTATAATGATTTAACTGAAGGCGCAAATTACTTCGGAAATCAAGTCGCCTATCATCTTAATAAAGAATATGATTCACGTTCTATTGTTGGTGATAACTACGATGATGCACGTGAATATCATTATGGAAACTCGGATGTTACAGGTCCGGATGCACTTCACGGAACACACGTAGCCGGTATCATTGCAGCTGATCGCAAAAATAATATTGGCATTAAAGGGGTCGCTAACGATGTAAAAATACTTTCAGTTCGCCTAGTGCCAGATGGAGATGAGCGTGACAAAGATGTCGCAAATGGCATCCGCTATGCTGTTGATAATGGCGCTAAGGTTATTAATATGAGTTTCGGAAAAGGATACGCTTATAATAAAAATACGGTAGATGAGGCAGTAAAATATGCTATGTCAAAAGATGTTTTACTTGTTCATGCTGCAGGTAACGACAGTGAGGATAATGATATTTCACCTAATTATCCGAATAAATTTTATACAGATAGCTTAGGTGCTATAACAGGCGTTGCAGATGCATGGATTACTGTTGGTACGACAGGGCCTCGGAAAGATGATGAGCTGCTGGCAAGTTTTTCAAACTATGGTAAAGCTTCCGTGGATGTATTTGCTCCAGGATTATATATCAATTCAACTGCTCCACACTCTGAATACAAAGAAGAGCAGGGTACAAGTATGGCTGCACCTGTAGTTGCCGGTCTTGCTGGTATGTTACGTTCTTACTACCCGCAGTTATCAGCTCTTGAGACAAAAGAGATTATCATGAACTCTGTTACAAAGTTAGATGATTCGGTTCGAATTAAACTGGAAGATGGTTCTTATAAGACAGTCAAATTAGCTGATATTTCTATTTCAGGCGGTATAGTTAATGCTTACATGGCTGTACAAAAAGCAAATGAATATCTCATTAAAAAGAAAAAATAAAATATTGACATAATATTTGCATCTTGTTTTACGTTTTACTAATAAATTTAACAGTAACAACAAAGATTGCGTATGGTCGAAAACTTTACAACAGAAAATGAAGTTAAAAACATCGAAACAGAAGTAAAAATCTCTGATGAGGATGTGGAACAACAATTAAAACTTCAGCTACCAAAAATCATGATGAATCCAAGTGATTCCTGTATTGATAGAATTTTGAATTACTCAAAATCTGTAGTCAACAAAAAGGCTTAGTCGGGAGATTAAGCCTTTTCTATATTTTAAAAACTTAACTATCTTTGATAGATATGTTGAAAAAAGATAGATATAAAGCTTTTGTAGAATATTTTTCTAAAAATAGCCCAGATGCACAAACAGAATTAAATTATAGTAATCCTTATGAATTATTGGTCGCTGTAATATTGTCTGCACAATGCACAGATAAACGAATCAATCTGGTGACCCCTAAACTTTTCCAACAATTTCCAACTGCCGAAACTTTGGCGAATAGTAGTGCTGAGGAAATATTCACGTATATCCGTTCAGTGAGCTATCCGAATAATAAAGCGAAACATTTGGTTGGAATGGCCAAAATGCTGGTTGATGTATTTGATTCTACAGTTCCTGAAAAAATAGAAGATTTGATAAAACTACCCGGTGTCGGCAGGAAAACGGCAAACGTCATCTCTTCAGTGGTTTACAATCAACCTGCAATGGCTGTTGATACACATGTATTTCGCGTTAGTAACCGGCTTGGTCTCACGAGTAAAGCTACAACTCCACTTGCTGTGGAAAAACAACTGGTCAAATATCTGCCTGTTGAAACCATCGCTATTGCTCATCATTGGCTTATATTACATGGTCGCTACATTTGCTTAGCCCGAAAACCTCAATGTGACAAATGTGCCATTACTTACATGTGTAAATATTTTGAAAAAACGCACCAAGTGAAAGAAATCAAAGAAAAAGTTAGTTAAAAACAGTAGACTAATTTTTTTAGTAAAAATATTTTGCAAATTAAAAACTATTCCTTACTTTTGACTTAACAATACTAAGAATATGAGCAACCCAGATAAATTAAAAGCATTACAGCTTACATTAGATAAATTAGAGAAATCATATGGCAAAGGCGCCATTATGAAATTAGGAGATACTACTGTTGATCCCATTGAATCAATCTCTACAGGTTCTTTAGGTCTTGATATCGCATTAGGTATCGGAGGCGTTCCTAAAGGTCGTATCATTGAGATTTACGGTCCTGAGTCTTCTGGTAAAACAACCCTTGCAACGCATATCATTGCTGAGGCTCAAAAATCAGGCGGTATAGCTGCTTTTATTGATGCTGAACATGCTTTTGACAAATACTATGCGCAGAAATTAGGTGTTGATGTTGAGAACTTATTAATTGCACAACCCGATAATGGCGAACAGGCTTTAGAAATTGCCGATAATCTAATCCGCTCTGGAGCTATTGATATTATTGTCATTGACTCCGTCGCTGCTTTAGTACCTAAAGCAGAAATTGAAGGTGAGATGGGGGATTCCAAAATGGGACTTCAAGCACGTTTAATGTCTCAAGCTTTACGTAAATTAACCGGTACAATTTCCAAAACAAACTGCTGTTGTATTTTCATCAACCAGCTCCGTGAAAAAATCGGTGTTATGTTTGGTAACCCTGAAACAACGACAGGTGGTAATGCATTAAAATTCTATGCATCTGTACGTCTTGATATCCGTCGTACTTCTCAGATCAAAGATTCTGATGAAGTATCTGGTAACCGCATAAAAGTAAAAATTGTTAAGAATAAAGTAGCTCCTCCATTCCGAATCGCCGAATTTGATATCATGTTCGGAGAGGGTATTTCAAAAGTTGGTGAAATCATCGACTTAGGTGTTGAATACAATATCATTAAGAAAGCTGGTTCATGGTTTAGCTATGGAGAGACAAAATTGGGACAAGGTCGTGATGCTGTAAAATCATTATTACTTGACAACCCGGATTTGGCGGATGAACTAGAAGCAAAAATCAGAGCTGAAGTTGCTGGCGTAGATCCAAATCTCGTTCTAGAAGAAGGTTAATTTTTTCGTTACATATAGATTTTTAATATAGCCATTCCAAAAGAATGGCTATATTTATTTACTAAAACCTATGCTAATGAAAAAGTATATTCTTTCTTATTTTATTCTTTCGATTTTATGTTGCAGCTCGCTTCTACTTTCGGCACAACAATTAAAGATATTAACATACAATATCCATCATGCTAACCCTCCTAGTGAAAGTGCCGACGTTATCAATCTAGATACGATCGCATCCATTATCAAAAAAACAAATGCAGATCTAGTTGGTCTACAGGAAATTGATGTTAACTTAGATCGATCCCAAAATATTGATCAGGCAAAGAAATTAGCTCAACTCACAGGTTTGCACTACTTCTTTTCTAAAGGAATTAATCTAGATGCGGGTGAGTATGGGACTGTTATCCTTTCGAAATACCCTATTGTTAAAAGTGAACGTTTCGAACTTCCATCACCAATTGAAAGTGAGAGGAGAAGTTTAGGCATAATCCATATAAATATAAAAGGAAAGGTAGTCAAGTTTGCTAATACGCACCTTGATTTGAAAAATGAAAATAGGCTTGCGCAAACGGCTTTTATCATTGACAAATTTAAGAATGATAAAAACCTTGTTATTCTAGTCGGTGATCTAAATGCAACACCTGCAGAACAATCAATCCGTAATTTAGAGCAAATATTTACACGCAGTCAAATCAAAAATGGATTTACAATACCTGAAGTAAATCCTGATCGCGAAATTGATTTTATCATGATAAATAAAGGAAGTCAGTTTAAATTTAAAAATCATCGCGTTTTATCTGAAACTTATGCAAGTGATCATAGACCTGTATATGTTGAAATTAATGCCCAATAATAACTCATGAGTATCAATAGAAGAAAATTTATAGAGGCCTTAACCTTAGCGGGCATAACATTACCAAGCATCGGTTTGGCTGAGGAAAAAAAAGTACTTAGCGACAACGAAAAATTTGATTTTATCGTACCAGCATATTTGCAAAATCAAATCAATAAGAATATAAGTATCTTTTCCATTTTAAGCAAACCTGCATTTGCATGGTTGGAGATCTTGGACGACAACAACGAGGTAATTGACAAGATATATCAAAGCGAAGATGGTATGTTAGAGGCTAATACTGACTTATTTAAATTTACTATACAGGAAGCGCCTAGAGTCTTTAAATATAGAATAGTAGCTAAAGAAGTTCTTAAATTTGAAGCTTATAAAATTGTTTACGGAGAGGAAATTAAAACCAACATTTTTTCGGCCAAATTAGCTGAAAAAGATCAGGACAAAATTAGATGTTTGATATATAATGATGTACACGAAGCGAAAGATACATATAAGGATTTAGTTCCAAGCCATAATATAGAAGCATATGATTTTTCTATTCTAAATGGCGATTCTTTTCATTATGTTACAAACCAAAAAGATATAACAGAAAAACTGCTTCAACCCTTTTCATTTTTTGAAACCAGCAGACCTTTTATCATGAATCGCGGTAATCACGAAACAAGGGGTTCATTTTCTCGCCTTTTCAAAAAGTTATTTGGCTATCCTGAAAATAAATTTTATCAATCCTTCAAATTGGGCCCTATTTACTGGATTCTATTAGACAGTGGGGAGGATAAACCAGATACACATGAGGTGTATGGAGGAACTGTAGATTATGACAATTACCGTAAAGAACAGGCTATTTGGTTAGATAAAGTTTTGCAATCGAAAGAAAGAAAGGCCTCTCAGCATACCGTTGTTGTCAGCCACATTCCTATTTTTCACTCTGATGACTGGCACGGAACATTACATAACCGCTCAAGCTTTCATCCATTATTTCAGAAGTATAAAATTGATGCGATGATTACAGGACATACGCACAAATATGGGTATTATCCGCCTGACAAAGATCATAATTATACGATCTTCATCGGTGGCGGTCCAAAGGTTGGAGAACGTACAATAATAGATGTGAATGGTGATAAGAAATCGTTAGATATAAAAATGATCAAAGATAATGGCGATGTATTAGGTCATCTTAAAAAGGCATAATTATTACTAATTATTGCACATAAAAAAGGCGTTTACATAGTAAACGCCTTTTTTATAAAATTAATAATCACTCTGATTATTCTCCTTCTTCTAAGAAAGGGTATTTATAGTTTGTATCTGGATTAAAGGTTTCTTTAATCGTACGTGGAGATACCCAACGCAATAAGTTGATCATTGATCCGGCTTTATCATTTGTACCAGAACCACGTGCACCACCGAATGGCTGTTGCCCTACTACGGCACCTGTACACTTATCATTAACATAGAAATTACCTGCTGCATTACGCAATGCATGTGTTGCCTGTGCGATTGCATAGCGATCTTTAGCGATAACTGAACCTGTTAAAGCATAAATAGAGGTTTTATCAACGATTTCTAATGTTTCTTCCCATTTCTCATCTTCATAAACAAAAATTGTCAAAACTGGCCCGAACAATTCTTCTGACATTGTTTCATAATCTGATTTTTTAGCCACAATAACGGTTGGAGAAATGAAGTAACCTTTAGATTTATCGTATGTTCCACCGATCACAACTTCAGCATCAGCAGATTCTTTTGCACGATCAATATATTTTGAAATCTTATCAAATGATTTCTCATCAATAACAGCATTGATGAAGTTTGTAAAATCTTCTGTTCCACCAATTTTGAATGAATTCACATCTGTAGTCATTGCATCTTTCAATGCTGGCCACATCGATGCTGGAACATAAGCACGTGAAGCAGCTGAACATTTTTGTCCTTGATATTCAAATGCACCGCGAACTAATGCTGTATTAGTTACTTGCAAATCTGCTGTTGGATGAACTAAAATAAAATCTTTACCTCCAGTTTCACCAACTATTCTTGGATATGTCTTGTAAAGATGGATATTCTCACCGATTGTTTTCCAAATATCTTGGAAAACTCCTGTAGAACCTGTGAAGTGGATACCAGCAAAATCAGGATGTTTGAAAATTACATCACCTGCATCCGGTCCAGATACATATACTAAGTTAATAACACCTGCCGGCAAACCTGCTTCAATAAAAATCTCCATTAACACTTGCGCAGAATATATCTGAGCATTAGATGGCTTCCATACGACAACGTTTCCCATCATAGCAACACATGATGGTAAATTACCAGCAATAGCTGTAAAATTGAATGGTGTCAAAGCGAATACAAAACCTTCCAAAGGACGTTGCTCCACGCGATTCCATACACCTTTTCCTGATACTGGTGGTTGCTGTGCATAGATTTCTGTCATGTACTGTACGTTGAAACGTAAGAAATCCGTAAACTCACAAGCTGCATCAATTTCTGCCTGATAAGGGTTTTTTGACTGCGCTAACATGGTAGCAGCATTCAACTTATAACGATATTTGGTCGATGCTAGTTCTGCTGCTTTCAAGAAGATTGCTGCACGGTCTTCCCATGGCAAATTCTCCCAATCGCTTTTAGCAGCCAAGGCGGCATTAATGGCATCAGTGACATGACTTTTAGTGCCTTGACTATATTGTCCCAAAACATGTTGGTGATCGTGTGGAGGATTGATAGATACTTTATTATCAGTACGGACTTCCTTTCCGCCTATATACATAGGTACGTCAACTCGCTTAGCACGAGCTTCATCAATCGCCGCTTTTAATAATTTGCGTTCTTTTGTTCCAACAGCATATGAGTACACTGGCTCATTTGTAGGTGTCGGTACATTAAAAAATCCTTTTATCATAGTAATAATTTTATATTTTCAAAAAGCTGAATTTCAATGAATTCATAGAATTCAACATAAATTTACAAGATTTTAATCCGTGTTCCAATTATTGGATTAGTCTTTAACAGTACTGGTAAAAATATGTTTAAACTTTTCCAATTTTGGTTTAATCACGTATTGACAATATCGATCCTCCTTATTATTAGCATAGTAATTTTGATGATAATCTTCAGCTTTATAGAAAGTAGTAAATGGATTAATTTCTGTCACGATAGGACGGTCATACAACTGTTCTTCTTTCATTTTTTTTAGATAAAAATTAACTTTTTCTAATTGTTCTTGATCATGAACAAAAATTGCAGAGCGGTATTGCGTACCGATATCATTACCTTGCCTATTCAATTGTGTAGGATCGTGTGCGATAAAAAAAGCTTCTAACAAGGTATCGAATGTTATTTTCTTGGGGTCATACAAAACATTGATCACTTCAGCATGTCCTGTATTCCCTGTACTGACTTGGCTATATGATGGATTCTTCGTTTCTCCTCCAGCATAGCCTGAAATAACTTGCTGTACACCATCAAGTGTCTTAAATTGAGCTTCAACACACCAAAAACAACCTGCTGCAAATGTTGCAGTATCTACAAGACCATTCTGATGATCTGGCAACTGTTCAAATGATTGCGGTTCTTTTTTAGCAATATTAGATTTACAGGATAACACTGCATTGCTTGTTACCAAAAGTACAAGCATAGCGATATATTTATGTACCATCTCAATAACCCTTAAATTAAAAAAGCGGTAAAATGTTATCATTCTACCGCTTTTATTTCGCTACTAAAATTAAAAACTATTTAGCGGCAGCATAATTTTTCGCTACTGCATCCCAGTTGATGACATTGAAGATCTCTTCTAAATATGCAGGACGTTTATTTTGAAATTTTAAGTAATATGCATGTTCCCAAACATCAATACCTAAAATAGGTGTACCTTTAACTTCAGCCACATCCATCAATGGATTATCTTGATTAGGTGTCGATGTTACTTGTAATTTACCTTCTGCATTTACAATTAACCAAGACCAGCCAGAACCAAAACGTGTAGCTCCTGCATTTTGCAATTGTGTTTTCAATTCTGCAAAAGAACCAAATGTTTCATTGATTGCCGTTGCCAATTCACCAGTTGGCTCACCACCAGCATTTGGACCTAATACTGTCCAAAATAATTTGTGATTATAGTGACCACCACCATTATTACGTACTGCTGCAGGATATTTACTGATATTTTTAACGATATCTTCTAAAGATAAGTTCTCAGCTTCTGTTCCAGCAATTGCCTTATTTAAATTATCTACATATGCTTGATGATGTCTATCATGGTGGATTTCCATAGTAGCTTTATCAATATGTGGTTCTAATGCGTCTGACGCGTAAGGTAGCGCTTCTAATACAAATGCCATAATTATTATTTTTTATGTTTATTTAAAGATTGTTTCTATGCAAATATAACGTTTAATATACCTTTATGTTTCGTTTTGCGATTAAATAATCACTAAGCTTTTAACGTTTTTGACGAAAAAATGATTTAACAAGTTCAGCACATTCTTCCCCCAACTTACCATGCTCTACAATTGTTTTGGGATGTAAAATTTTATCATGAAATTGAGAATATCCTCTTTTTTCATCTTGAGCTCCATATACAATTCGGCTGATATGTGTCCAATAAGCTGCACCTGCACACATTACGCATGGTTCTACAGTCACATAAAGTGTGCAGTCGACCAAATATTTACCTCCCAAATGATTTGCAGCAGCCGTAAAGGCTTGCATCTCGGCATGGGCTGTTACATCATTTAGACGCTGTGTCAGATTATGCCCCCTACCGATAATATTACCTTTATGCACAATTACCGCCCCTATGGGGACCTCCCCTGCGGCTAATGCTAATTTTGCTTCCTTCAATGCTTGCTGCATAAAAAAATCGTCAGCATTGTCTACAGATGTTCCTTCAAAATCGATATACCGCATTTTACATTAATTTTGCACCATTAGGTACTTTTTTTTCTACAGTTGTTAAAATGATATCCCCGTTGTCATCAGCAAAACCGGTAACTAAACATTCCGAGAAAAAATTTGCGATCTGCTTCTTGGGAAAATTTACAATAGCAACAATTTGCTTACCTAATAATTCTTCTTTACTGTAATGCACCGTGATCTGAGCACTACTTTGTTTTATTCCCAATTCATCACCAAAATCAATCGTTAACTGATAAGCTGGTTTTCTTGCTTTTGGAAAATCGGCAACATTTAGTATTGTACCCACACGCATATCAACTTTTTCAAAATCATTCCAAGATATTTCTTCCATTACAAACGATTACTTTCGATACTGCTTAATGACTTGGCCGGTGTAAATAAAACATATTCTCGATCGCGGTGTAATTTTGCCATCAAATGGTTAATCAATTTTTCTTCTTGATTTTCTTCGAAAACTAAATCTTCATCACTTAGATGATTATATTTTCTTTTTATTTTTTCTTTTGCTGTAATCCAATCAAATGTTGTTATTTTAAGTCCCATCATTTTTTAGGTATAAAATTTGCTGTTATTTTTGAAACTTGTTCAAAGTTTAGTTAAAGATACAATTTATATAGAAAATAAAAGTTATGAAGAAAATTTTACCTGCATTACTATTAGTTTGTGGTAGTGTTGCTACTGCAAATGCACAATTGTTACCAGGAGTAGAAATTGGTTTAAAGGGTGCCTTAAACTTTTCTAAATTTAAAAGTGATGGTAAGTATTTCAATTCAGACAACAAAGCAGGATATCAAGCAGGTTTGTATGGGCGTGTTGGTGTATTGGGTTTCCATGTGCAACCGGAGATTTACATTACAGGCAAAAATACTACGATTAAAGCTGAAAACGGAGAAACAACAGATGTAAAATTAACCACAATCGACATCCCGGTATTATTAGGAAAACGTTTTGGTTTAGGACCAATTGGAGCAAGAATCCAAACTGGACCAATATTTTCTTTTAAAGTAGATGATAAACAAGATAAGATAATTCCTAGTTTAGATCCAAATAGCTACAAAAAGAACGGTACATCTTGGGCATTTGGTGTGGGTGCTGATGTTTCAAGTCTTCGTGTTGATCTACGTTATGAAATGGGACTAAGCAAAATCAACAACAGCAGTCAAGCAAATCCAAAAATTAATATGTGGAGTATAGGATTAGGCTATCGTTTATTTAGTTTATAGTACTTTTCAATCAAATCATAAAAGGCTCGTTATCAAAAATAGCGAGCCTTTTTCAATAGCGGTTTAGAATAGTTCTAAATTACTTCTTTTTCTTGTCAAAATTGTATCATATTTAATATCAAATAGTAGATTTGCCTAATTAAATTAAATTACAAAGAATAATGAGTAAATCAAAGCCAGTTTTAAGTTCTTCAATCGGGAAGAAGCTAATCATGAGCTTAACGGGACTTTTCTTATGTACGTTCCTAATTGTTCACTTGATTGGAAACTTGCAGTTATTTAAAGATGACGCGGGTTTAGCGTTCAACAAGTACGCCTATTTCATGACGCATTTTACACCTATCAAGGTTGTGTCTTATTTATTGTATGCTTCGGTGATTATTCACGTGATCTATGCAATCGTGATTTCATTAAAAAATAAGGCTGCTCGTCCTATTGGATATGCATCTTATGATGGAAGCGCAAACAGCAAATGGAACTCACGTAATATGGGTATTTTAGGTACTGTTATCTTAGTATTCTTGGCGACGCACATGTCAAATTTTTGGTGGAAATACCATAATGATCAAACACCTTATATCGAATATCGTACCGATCTGTCGAATGGTGTAACGACTCATCAAGAGATCCAAGCGTCAGATTTTCATGATTACTCAGTCGTTGTTGAAAATGGCATTGAAATCGTAAAAGCACGTGACTTGTATAAGCAGGTAGATTTTGCATTTAAAAACGTTGCTCTAGTAGCATTATACGTAATTGCAATGGCTGCTTTAGCATTCCACTTGATTCACGGTTTTCAATCTGCTTTCCAAACAGTTGGATTCAATCACAAAAGATACATTGGATTGGTTCAATTTATTGGAGTATGGGTATTTGGAGTAGTTATTCCAATTCTTTTCGCAGCGATGCCATTATATTTCTATTTCCGTTAACAATATTTTAGGATGGTGCTATAAGGCACAATCTAATAAATAAAATATAAGATATGTTAGATTCAAAAGTACCTGCGGGGCCATTGGCCCAAAAATGGTCAAAACATAAATTTGAAATGAAGCTGGTTAACCCTGCTAACAAACGTAAATTTACAATTATCGTTGTTGGGACAGGATTGGCAGGAGCTTCTGCAGCTGCTTCTTTAGCAGAATTAGGTTACAATGTAAAGACTTTCTGTTATCAAGATTCACCTCGTCGTGCGCACTCAATCGCGGCACAAGGTGGTATTAATGCTGCAAAAGATTATCAAAATGACGGTGACTCTGTTTTCCGCTTATTTTATGATACTATTAAAGGTGGTGATTACCGTGCTCGTGAGGCAAACGTTTATCGTTTAGCAGAAGTATCGACTAACATCATCGATCAATGTGTGGCTCAAGGTGTTCCTTTTGCTCGTGAATATGGTGGTTTATTAGATAACCGCTCATTCGGTGGTGCTCAAGTATCACGTACATTCTACGCGCGTGGTCAAACAGGACAACAATTATTATTAGGCGCATATTCGGCTTTAAACCGTCAAATTCATAAAGGTAAAGTAAAATCATACACTCGTCATGAAATGCTTGACCTTGTTAAAATTGATGGACAAGCTCGTGGTATCATTACTCGTGACCTAGTTACAGGTAAAATCGAATCACATGAAGGTCATGCTGTATTATTGTGTACTGGTGGATACGGTAACGTTTTCTTCCTTTCGACTAATGCAATGGGATGTAATGTAACTGCTGCTTGGAGAGCTCACAAACGTGGTGCTTTATTTGCAAATCCTTGTTATACTCAAATTCACCCAACTTGTATTCCTGTTACCGGTGATCACCAATCAAAATTAACTTTGATGTCAGAATCATTGCGTAATGATGGTCGTGTATGGGTTCCGAGAACAGTTGAATTGGCACAAAAACTTCAAAAAGGAGAACTGAAAGCTGTTGATATCAAAGAGGAAGATAGAGATTATTTCCTAGAGCGTAAGTACCCATCTTTTGGTAACTTGGTACCTCGTGATGTGGCCTCTCGTAATGCTAAAGAAGCAGTGGATGAGGGACGTGGTGTTGGTAAAACAGGTGTTGCTGTATTCTTAGACTTTGCTGAAGCAATCGGTCGTTTGGGAGAAGATACTGTACGTGAAAAATATGGTAACTTATTCGACATGTACTACCAGATTACAGACGAAAACCCGTACAAACAACCTATGCGTATCTACCCTGCTGTTCACTACACTATGGGTGGTGTATGGGTTGATTATAACTTAATGACAACTGTCCCTGGATTATATGCGTTAGGAGAATGTAATTTCTCTGATCACGGAGCTAACCGTTTAGGAGCTTCTGCTTTAATGCAAGGATTATCGGATGGTTACTTTGTTATTCCTTATACTGTTGGAGATTACTTAGCAAACTTAGGTTCTTTTGCCCCTATTGATAAAAATCATCCTGCTTTCGAAGAAACTCGTAAAGAGGTTGAAACTAGAATCAATGCGCTATTAGCCTTGAATGGTACTAAAACTGTTGATGATCTTCATAAAGAATTAGGTTTGATCATGTGGGAATACTGTGGTATGGCCCGTACAGCTGAAGGATTAACTAAAGCTAAAGGATTGATCCAAAACTTGAAAAAAGAATTCTGGTCAAATGCCAAGGTATTAGGTGAAAATGAAGAGTTAAACATGTCTCTTGAAAAAGCTGGCCGTGTTGCTGATTTCATCGAGTTGGGCGAATTAATGGTTGATGATGCATTGAACCGCAGAGAATCTTGTGGTGGTCACTTCCGCTTAGAATCTCAAACTGAAGAAGGTGAAGCTTTACGTATTGACGAAGAGTTTACTTACGTATCTGCTTGGGAATTCAAAGGTGAAAATCAACCAGAAGTTCTTCATAAAGAAGAGTTAGTTTTCGAAAACGTTAAATTAACACAAAGAAGTTATAAATAATATCAATTGACTACTTTATTAGTAGTCAATTGATGACTCAATATTATTATTATGAGTGCACATATGAATTTAACGCTAAAAGTTTGGCGTCAAAAAAACGATAAATCTAAAGGTCAATTCGTAACTGTACAAGCAAATGATATCGCCGATGATATGTCATTCTTAGAAATGCTTGATATCGTAAATGATGAATTGACTCGCAAAGGAGAGGATCCTATTTACTTTGATCATGACTGTCGCGAAGGTATTTGCGGAATGTGTTCATTAGTGATCAACGGACGTCCACACGGACCAAAATATGGTATCACTACTTGTCAATTACACATGCGTTCATTCCACGATGGACAAACAATTGTTATTGAGCCTTGGAGAGCAGCTGCTTTTCCAGTTTTAAAAGATTTAGCGGTAGATCGTACATCATTTGACCGTATCCAACAAGCGGGTGGTTATACAAACGTAAATACGGGTGGCGCACAAGATGCAAATAACATTTTGATTCCAAAACGTATTGCGGATGAGGCTTTCGAGTCTGCGACATGTATCGGTTGTGGGGCTTGTGTTGCAGCTTGTAAAAATGCTTCAGCAATGCTTTTTGTTTCTGCTAAAATATCTCAATTCGCGTTATTACCTCAAGGTCAAACAGAACGTTATGAGCGTGCTCAGGCGATGGTTGATCAAATGGATGCAGAAGGATTTGGTAACTGTACTAATACTGGCGCTTGCGAAGCGGAGTGTCCTAAAGGTATCAAATTGACTAATATCGCTCGAATGAATCGCGAGTACCTAGGTGCTAAGCTTTTCAGAGAAGAGGATATCCACGGATAAAAGAACATCACTTTATAGATAAGTCCTTACAATCTTTTTGTAAGGACTTTTTTTATATATTTATATATTCAATCTCAATAAATAGATAATAAAGTGCCGATATCCTCCAAAATAAGAATTTTACTTATACTGCTGACGCTAAGCTTTATCGTTACTGCTATTACTTTACAAAAGTCTATTACTAGTAAAGATATCTTAAATTTTGAAACCGCCAATCTAGAATCTAAAATTCATGAAAAAGAAGAAGTAATTGATGAATTATTTGCGGATCCAATTATTTTAAAAACATTCAAAAATGCTGAAAAATATCCTGAGCAGTCATATCATATACTTGAAAAGTATAATAAAGATGAGGGAATCGCACTTTTTATTTTTAAAAACCATGAACTTCTACTCTGGAGTACAAACCTATTTGTACCCCTAACTGATGCTGGACTCAAAAATCCGGTCAACTATATCGCGACTAATGATCGCTCATTTGTTGTTAAAAAGAAGGAGATCGGAAATACGACAGTATTAGCCTATGTTATGGTTAAAAAGTATTTCAACATTAATAACGAATATTTCACTAAAGCATTTTCTCCTTTAATAACAAAGAGTACAAACATCGAAATTGCTGATTATGATGATAATATAAACATCAAAAATATTTACAGCAAAGACAAAACTTACTTATTTTCTATTAAACTAAAATCTGGTCAGGTACAAAATATTTTTAGTATCCTTCAAACACTCTGCTGGATACTCGCTGCAACATGTTTTATCACTTTAATACATAATCTCGCGAAACTACTCGTAAATAAGGAAAAAATAATACCTGGAATTTTACTCTATCTTACAGCATTAATTGTTTTACGTTATCTAGACCTTAATTCTAATTGGTTGAATATCCATGCTAATTTGGGCATATTCAATCCTAAAAATTATGCCTATAACTACCTTTTTCCAAATATCTGGGGACTACTTATTACAGTCTTTTTCATATTTCTTTTCATATTATTTCTATATAATATCAAAGACTCATTTTCAATTGAGAAGTATCTGAAAAAGAAAGGCTCGAAAATAATCTTTGCAGTTCTTTCCATCCTAAGTGTCTATTTCTTCTTTACTATTCTTTACAGAACTTTAGGCACACTCATTACACACTCCACTACAACTGTGGTAGACTTCACAAAACTTGTTGAGCTAAATATATTTACATGGATCGACCTTTTTATTATGTGCGTAAGTCTCGTCACATTAATATTATATATCGATCTGGTTATTTCTAATATAAAAAAATTACAGATATCAGATACGGTATTAATTAATATACACTTGAGTTGTCTCATCTTATTTATTTTAATCGGGACTTCATTAAGTGAAAATAATGGGCTCGTTAATATCCTACTTGCACTTATAATATTAATAAGATCATTCAATTCGTTTCTAAAAAAGAAGTTCAGACTAGCTACACATATCATCGTTATCATTCTTTTATCTACAATCTTTTCCATTTACCATGGACATTTCTTCAAAATGAAAAAACTGGAGAACATGAAGCTTTTTATCAGCAATTTAGAAGCAGAAGATGACATTAATGCTATTTCATTATATACTGAAATTGAAAAAGATATTTTAAATGACGAGCAACTCAAACATTTATTTAAAATAAGTTTACCAAACACCAGTACACAAACCATAAGTGAATACATTGAAAAAAAATATCTTAGTGGGTATCTTTCTAGATATGAATTTTTGGGATTTTACTACAATAACAATAAGGAACTTGCTCCTTACAAAAACAATAAAGTAGATGAGTACAGAGAAAAAGTTATTAAAAACTCGTTAAAGATTAGTAATAATTTCTACAGATTAAACAGCGAACTGGGAACTCATGAGTATTTTTCTATTATCAATATTCAAATTGATAAACAAAACACTGTCTCACTATACCTTAATCTAAAGAATAGATCATTCAATTACAGCCTGCCTTATCCGGACATACTAGTTGATTCCAGATTAAATAAAATGGAGGCACAGTCATTTAATAATAGTTCCATCGCATTGTTTAAAGATGGGAATTTAGTGACCCAATATGGAAAATATAACTACCCAAGTCATGACAATGGTTATCCGAAGAAATTGGGAGAATATATTAATTTGGATAGTAGGGATGATTATTTTCATATCATGTACAGGCCTAATAACTATACTACTTTTTTAGTTAGTTATCCAAAAGAGACACCATGGGAATATTTAGCTACCGCATCATTTTTATTTCTGGTTATTTTTATCTTTTTTTCTATCTCTTCCAGTGTTAGATATGGCTTTAAAATTTTAAAGAATAAATCATTCAAAATCAGAAGCATAAAGTACCATTTCCTTTTTTTAGTAAATAGTATACAATACAGTTCCAGAATACAAACATTGTTTATATCTTCCATCGTGCTGGCAATTTTGATCTCTGGAATTATATCTTTCGTAAGTATAAGTATGCAACTTTCGTATAATAATACTTTGGAAAGAGAAAAGACTGTAACAGATATTAGTAAAAGACTTGAAAGTATAGTCAGTACAGCGTCTACTGCTGAAGAAAAAGAAGAAAGATTGATCTATTATCTGAAATTATTATCAGAATCGCTTTCAAAAGATTTTTCACTCTATTCAAAATCGGGTCGTCTTTTATTCAGTTCACAACCCAAGATTTATGATTTAAATATTTTATCAACGTTTATTAACCCGAGTGCATTTAGAAAACTCTCCCTTCTTAAAAAATCAGAGACTATTGAAGAGGAGGTTGTTGGTGATTTTAAATACGAATCCAGTTATGCAACTATTAGAGATGAAAACTATGCTACTATAGCGTATCTGGGTATACCGAATTTTAATGCACAGAAAGATGATAACTTAAATAAAAATCTACTTTTAAATACATTAATTAATATCTATTCTCTAATAATAATTGGATTTGGTTTTTACGCTGCTTTTGTTGCGAATAAAATCACAGAACCTTTAAATTTGATCAGTAAAAAAATAGCCCAAACAAATCTTGGACAACAAAATGAACCTTTATTTTGGCAACGCAATGATGAGATTGGGGGTCTTATTAAAGAATACAATTTAATGATATTAAAACTTGAGGACTATGCAAATAAAATAAAGGATAATGAAAGGGAGTCTACCTGGCGAGAAATGGCACAGCAAGTTGCTCATGAGATCAAAAATCCACTGACACCAATGAAACTTGGGATCCAACAATTGACAAAATCTTATTATGATAACGATGCAAAATTTGAGGAGCGTTTTAAACGTATCACCGCATCTTTTATTGAACAAATCAATAGTTTAACCCATATAGCTAAAGAATTCTCAGCCTTTGCAAAATTGCCAGATACTAAATATGAAAAGGTCAATTTGGTGGAAAAAATTAATAAATCAATTGCAGTATATAGTCAAAATCCGCATGCTCAGATTCAATTAATGAATCAAACAAATCAGGCTCCTATATTTGTAGAAGCTGACCGGGATCAATTATTAAGAACGTTTAATAACTTACTGAAAAATGCTATTGAAGCAGGTTTTGGAAAAAGGAAAATAAAAATTGATATCAGCATTTCAAATGGAGAACATGATACATACATTATTAAAATAAAGGATAACGGACTAGGTATTCCACAAGAAATGCGGGCAAAAATCTTTGAAATAAACTTTACGACTAAAAGCTCCGGAACGGGACTTGGGTTAGTTTTTGTTAAGAAAACAATTGAAGCCATGGGTGGAACTGTAAAATTCGATTCTATAGAGGATCAGGGAACGACATTTCAAATTACTGTACCGAAATACAGAGGTTCATAGCAAAATATTCGTCATGATAGGGCGGAATTTAGATGACCAATATACGAAATGCGTGGAAAAAAATAAGGAGTTCAAATTGAACTCCTTATTTTTTTACCGTATGACTCGTAATAAATAACGTATAAGTACTATTTCAATACAACCGTTGATCTTCCCATGATAGCATTGTCGGCATACAAAAGAACAGTATAAGCTCCCTTAGTGAACTTTTTATCGTCTTTCCAATATAATGAATATTCTTCACCATGATTGGTAAAGTCTATTGTGCTTTTAAAAGTATATTGGAGTTTTTCACTATGTGCATAAAAAGTATTGTCATCCTGATTGATAATAAGATTACCTTGCGGATCAATAATACGTACAAAAATATCTTTTTTCCCCACTTTTGCAAGGGTATTATCTGCGATATTAAAATTTATACTTAATTTATCAACTCTCTTTGCCCTTTCCTCTACTTCGACTTTATCGTTTCTTTTTTCCTGTAGTCCATAAACCGCAATATTAGAAACTTTAATAGCTGCAGCGACATTTACCTTTGATGCTAAATTTGTATTTGAGCTTTCCAAATTACTAATCTTAGTGGAGGAAGCTGAGACTTCTTTTTGTAATAAGCTATTCTTCTCGGCTAGAATTTTATTTTCCTGAATAAGTCTATTAACATCCAAACTAAAATATGCAACTTCACTTTTCAACGAAGTAATTGTCGACTGTGCATGATCAATATCACTCTGTGACAATTGTTTCTGCGCTAATTTAGTTCTTAAGTCTATGATTTTTTTTCTTGCATTTTGTTCTTTCTCGATTAAAGGAGGAGATAATTGAATATTTTCAATTTTCATTTTATCGAGCTCTGCTTCAATACGATCGATCTCCACTTCAAGGTTCTCTTTTTCAACCGTTAGTGCATAGACCTTCTCTCCTGAAGACTTAAATTTAACATAAAAATAAACATTTGTGACAACAAGCGCCGCGATTGCTATGATAAAAAAATAAACTTTTGATGTATTTTTCTTAATCTCTTCCTGCTTATTACCTTTTACTAATTCAGTTTCCATTACCCTTGAATTCCATTTATATTTGACTTATTAAGTCATAGTAGATACATGTGTACAACAAATATTATTCCAAATTTAAATTTTAACAATATTAAAAAAATAATATCTTAAGTCTTAAGGACTGCTTTTGAACATTTCAAGGTTAAAGCGTCTCAAAGCTTAATTAGGACTGTTTTTTCACAATCATTAAATTACTCATAATCACTTCCTTAATAAGGTTATCAAAATGAATCTCTGTTTCGAAATGACCAATATATTGCTGTACTAAATGTTTTTCTATTGTTCGATTCACATCAATTGAAACAGAGGATCGATCTTCAATTTTAACGACAGTTTGTCCAAATTTTATATATTCTTTGTCTATCTTCAACAGGTCCAATCGTTCCTCATCAATATCAATAATTACACCCTTCTCTAATTCTCCTCTTCCACAGAATTCTATTTCTACCCCCAATTCGGCAAAGCTCATTCTTATCAAATCACGTATGGTAATATCTTTGGCTATATATTCCTCCCCAAAATTAAATTGAGATTTTTCCATCCAATATAAATGAGCAGATAAGTCCTTGATATATATTCTATTTTCTAGACCAAGAGCGATAAGAACCACCTCCCTTATAATTTTTTGTACAATATTTTTTTCGATCAAAGTACTGTTTCTAAAATTAGAAAATTTGTTAAATAAAAAATTTTAAACAAGTAAAGCTATAGTTTCCTATAGCTTTATCTATCTTCAAAAAGGATATCTTAATTTACTCTTGAAAAAGTGAATACTAAATATGCTTCGCCATTTGTAATGGTTACCGGCATACGCATAACTAATTTACTAGCGTCTGAGTATGATAAATCTAAACGGTAGCCTGTAATAACATTTTTAGCTTTATCGCCCGCATAAATCTTTTTAAACTGAAACTGAGGTTGTCCGTTATTCTTTCCTGGATTGAATATAGACCATATAATATCTCTGGAAGCACCAGGGGCACATAATTTACCGTCTGCTGAAAATGAGATGTTTCCTTTACCATTACCAGGCAATGTCCAAGTACTTCCGATAAAGCATTCAGCAGGCGCTTCTTCAAATACACTTTTAATGGTATAAGATGCGGGTAAATTCTCGCGATCAATAGTGTTTAAAACCCAAGTTCCTTTTACAGCTCCTTTCCAGTCAGAGGCACTAGGCCCTGTAGACATCGCAGTAGATGAAGAACTAGATGCTGTTCCTTTTGGTTGCATGCTACAAGCCGAAAAAAGAAACAAACTCAACATGAGAGTTGTGATAGATAAAAGAACTCGATTCATATTCATTAATTTTATAGTTACTTATTGTATTTTTGCTGTAAATATAACAACAAATCATGATTGAGACATCCAAAAATCATACCATTAGTAAGATTGTAGCAAAATCACTATTGCGTCTTTTCGTTTTACTTTTAGCACTAGCTTCTGTTCCTATACTATCGAATAAGGGAACCCAGTCTAATTTAGATGCTAAACACGTTGCATTTCCAAATGAAATGGCAGTAGTTGCTCCTGCATTGCTCTTTATCATTTTTGTAGTTTTACTGATTGTCATGTTAAAAAACAAATATTTAAGAGTCGATATTAATTGGCAATTCTCATTATGCACGATTTTCCTATTGATCTACTTAATTCTATTATACTCCCGTATATATCCCCTAATAGCATAATCCAAATAAATACAATATCATTAATCAAATTAATATCTTTGAGAATTAATGAATAAAGTCAAAACATAGACTTAAATATCTAATGAATAAAAAACTAATTTGGAAAATTGTTAAGAATATACTGAAAGTAGTTGTTACTGTTGCTGCTCTTTATTGGGTATTTAGTAAGGTTTCTATCCAAGATCTAAAAGATGCTCTATTAAAATCAAATCCGCTGTTCCTTTTATTCGCATTTTTAGCATATGCCATCTCAATACTAATATCATCATCTCGCTTACTTACCTTCTTAACTGCAATCGGACTTCATGTTTCTGAGAGATATAATTTTAAACTTTATCAGCTTGGCTTGTTTTATAATCTTTTCTTGCCTGGAGGTGTTGGAGGTGATGGATATAAAATATATTTTCTTCGAAAAAAGTATAGTATTAAAGGTCGAAAGTTACTTGGAGCATTATTCTTTGACCGATTAAGTGGTCTGTGGGCATTATGTTTAATAATTGCGGCATTAATCATTTTTATGCCTCAACTTGGAATTCCTAATTACTTAACAATTTTAGGATTTATCTTGGGTACAACGCTTTATTATTTTTTGGTAGGCAAATTTTTCAATGATTTTAAGGCAAATTTCATCAAAACACATCTAAAAGCAATAGGTGTACAGTCAATGCAAGTAATTGCTGCTATTATGATATTATACGCCCTAGGCTTTGATGGAAAATTTTCTCCTTATCTCTTTCTCTTTCTCGCTTCTTCATTAGTGGCAATAATTCCATTTTCAGTTGGAGGATTGGGTATGCGAGAGCTAGTTTATATGTGGGGAGCTAATTTTTTTCACCTTGATTCACATTTAGCTGTCTTGATTAGTCTACTATTTTATATTATATCGGCATTCATGGCCTTTACTGGTTCGTACTACATATTTCATCCCTCTGCTTTAGGGACCGAAAAATTACCATCTGTTAAAGAAATAGAAGAATCTCAGACGGAAGATTAAATAAATAAACATGGCAAATATTATAATAACAGGAGCAAGCAGTGGAATTGGGTTTGAAGCTGTATTGGATCTCACGGCAAAAAAAGAAAATAATGTTATCGCACTTGCTCGATCTGCAGATAAACTAAAGCGCCTTCACGAAATTGCTAAGGATTTGAATTTCGACGGGGGTAATTTATATCCAGCTCAGTTTGATATTGTTTATGATGATTATCAAACTTTATTACCATTTATCAAATCAAAATTTGAACAGGTAGATATCCTGATCAATAATGCAGGAGTGCTTATCAATAAACCTTTTATGGATAGTTCATTGGAAGAAATTGCATCGATGTTTCAAACCAATGTATTGTCACATGCTAATATGATTCAACATATCGTCCCTTTAATGCCCGAAGGATCTCATATTCTCAATATAGGAAGTATGGGCGGTTTTCAAGGCTCTTCCAAGTTTAGTGGCTTAGCGGCTTATTCTTCTAGTAAAGCAGCTTTGGCAGTATTAACAGAGTGCTTGGCTGAAGAATTTAAGGATAAAGGTATCCGCGTAAATTGCCTTGCTCTTGGATCTGCACAAACTGAAATGTTTGAAGCAGCTTTTCCAGGAATAGAAGCTGGTAAACTCGCTTTTGAGATGGGAAGATATATTGCGGAATTTGCCCAAAATGGACATCAATATTATAATGGTAAAATTCTACCTGTAGCATTAACAACTCCTTAATAAAAAAGTCTCAAAAGTAGCGCGCCCCCAGAAAGTGTTTAATTTTTCGGGGGCATTGCACAAAGATGCTTTTTTACAAACCAATATGTTCATTTTTATTGGATTTCGGTCCATCTTTACTGATTGCCTTTGGGTTATCTTTCAAGTAATGCCAAGTAATCTTATCTTCAAATTGTTGACCCTTCCCTGATGCTTTTACCTGGATAATATTATCCCCTTCTTTCAATTTAACATTTTGAAAAATATAATGGACATCAGTTTCTCCGATAACAAAGTTCTTTTCTTCAACACCATTGACCAACAAAGTAGGTGTACCTAAATTAGAATAGACTGTCACCGGAGTAATCTCGTTTACTCTCTCAATAACACGTCTTTGTGTCAGATATAATACAGGTTCTTTACTCCAGTTAGCTTTATACCAATAAAAAGGATCTTTCTTGAGTTTTCTATCAAACGTAACCAATCCTTTGTAATTCCTTGGTTCAACATTGAGTGCTGTAATCGGAGTAGCAAAGTCAAATGTGTTCCAAAGATAAGACGCTAAAAAGATCGGATGTCTTTTTATCGTTCCCCAATGTATTTCATGGAACTTTGTTGAAAATTCTTCAGGAAAAAATGCTGGATTCGCCCATTGATTACCTACATCTCCAACAACCTCTTGTTGATGACTAGGATTAGCCTCGGCTCCATACTCTGAAAAAATAATTTTATAATCTTTAAAATCTTTTGAGATTTGATCTGCCCACTTATCAACATCACGAATAACGCCATTATACCATCCGAAATAATGATTGATCCCCTGTATATCTGCATTATTATTTACAGCATGGTTAATGACATTATAGCCGCTCACTTGCACCGTATAGCGATATGGATCTTCGGTCTTAGCTAAATCATTTAATTTTGTCGTTAACTCGATTGTGTACGCATTAGGCGTATAAACCTCATTATGGAGACCCCATGTATAAATAGAAGGATGATTATAGTTTTGTCTTATAAGTTCTGTCAATTGCTGTTTTGCATTTGCTTCCTCTAAGGTCGTTACACGATTAACAAATGGGATTTCTGCCCAAACAATAAATCCAATACTATCGCATTTTTGATAGAAGTATGCAGATTGTTGATAGTGAGCTAATCGAATAGTAGTTGCTCCAATTTCCTTGATGATAGCCAAATCTTCATCATGATCAGCATTTGATAACGCGGAACCCTTTCCCCATCGATCCTGATGTCTTGTTACTCCATACATTGGATACTTAATATCATTCAAAAAGAATCCCTCTCCCGTTCTTAATTCAAATTTTCGTAAACCTAGAGGCTGAATCACTTCATCTAGCACTGTATTTCCATCAACAAGCTGTGTAACTACTTTATAAAGATATGGGTCCTCCAGACCTTGCCATAAATGTGGATTTGTTAAATTAAAGTCTTGCATTACTTCTTGTCTACCCTGCGGAAGTAAACGGTATTTTTTTATATTCTTGGCTTTCACAGCGCCGTTTTGTTCAAAAATCGTTGACACCACCTGTAAATCTCTTGCGTCATGATTTTTATTTTCAAGTTTCACTTTTAAATTTATTGATGCACTTTTTTTATTAATGTCCTTTTGACTTATATATACTCCTGAAGAAGCATAATCGGATACTGCAATATTTATCTTATCCGTCACAATAAGTTCAACCGGACGATAAATACCACCATACATAGGGAATAGCGTATGATTGACTGGTATTACTTGTGGAGTTGCTTCATTGTTAACTTTTACAAGAATCTCATTTTCAACTCCAAATTTCAACATATTAGTCAATTCCAACACGAATGCCGAATAGCCCCCTTGATGTCTTCCCACAATCTGATAATTACCATTTATAGCTGACGCATCATAAACTACATTTCCCTTTTCCTTCTTCGCAGGCAACGGTGAATTATTAATGTAAACTTCTGTGTTTGTATTTACACCTTCAAATTTTACAAAAATGCGCTTACCATTCCAAGAAGATTCGGGAATAAAAGTTTTACGATAATAGGCATCTCCTACATAAAATTTTTCATTAGATGTAAATCGATCATTACGTACTTGCATATCTTTTGAGTTCCATGTATGGGGAACAGCTATAGATTGCCATGTTCCAGAAAAAACATTCCCATACTGTAAGAGATCTGTAGTAAAGGGGCCCTTTTTGAAAGCCCAATCTTGATTGAAAGAAATAACTTCTCTAGAAAAGGAAACTGAGGTTAAAATTGTTAAGAAAAATAAGGTGACGATTGCCTTGAAATTCATAATAATAAAATAAAGGTTTTGTTCAATAGTATCCATCATAAACACGATGATGGAGTGTAAAACAAAGATATAAACCTAATTGTATTACAAAGAAGAATTGACTTTACTAGAAAACTACATAGAAGTTAATATTGAGCAAAAAAATGCTGTAGCATCACAGAAAACCAATTTACAACGTTATCGTACTTTTACTAAAATAGAGATGATGTCACTTAAATAATACTAACTACAGGTTACTATTATAAGCTTTTTATCCATTTAACTAAATCATTCAAGACTTCACTATTCATGGTTTCACTAATATGCTCATACTCTGAAACAGCCCCAGTTGTCGATTTTTGAAATAAGTGATTCAATCCTTCATATTTCTTTAGAACTGTTTTTGGATTATATGGTAGATTATTCTTTAAACTTTTTAGATTTTGGTCAGCAGGAACCTGAACATCTAAACTCCCAAATGCGGCATAAACCGGCACTGTAATTTTTTTAATAAAAGGAATGGGATCAATCCGCATGAAATATCTATAAGATGGCAACAAGAGTGTCTCTAATTCCAATTTACTCGATGAATTCAATTTTGCTGGATCTATTTTCATATTATCAAGAATCATTGCCATAGCCTCCATATGCGGCCTATTACTTTTAACAACCTCAAAATTCCTTTTATTAATCTCTTTGGCATGTGATAATGCTAGTTCTGACATGCCTGCTACTTTACCAATGCGATATAGCTGTGATACCATTAGAGAGTCGATAGGAATGGCTGGACCTGCCAAAGAAACAATAAAAGAAAGCGCCGGAAATTTTTGTCCAGCCAACAATTCTGCGATTAAACCACCCTCACTATGCCCGATAATACCAATTTTGCCGGGATCTACATTTGGTCTTTCTTTTAGAAAATCTATTGCTGCCATTGCGTCTTTACTGAAATTCTCAATTGAGGCATTTATAAAACTTCCTTTTGAAAGTCCGACCCCCCGATCGTCGTAGCGAAGAACAACAATATTATTTTTTGTTAAAAAATCTGATAATATTCGAAATGGTTCATGTCCCATTAATGTCTCATTGCGATCTTGGGGACCGCTTCCTGTCACTAAAACAACTGCAGGGAATTTACCTTTTTGTCTAGGTGTGGTTAAAGTGCCACTTAATAGGACATCATCATATTTATTTCTAAAATTGACAGCTACTGTATCGTATGAATAAGGAGGAACAACACGTTGAGATCTTATTGTCTTGATAGTATTAGGGGTTGCCTTTATTTTCATAAGATCTAACTTAGCTCGGAATGTGCCTTGTTGAAACTCACCACCTATTAAATCATCCCGTTCCATTTTCCCGATATAACTAATTCCTCCATCAATCAGTACTTCGATTCCGTTACCATTAACGTTTGCCTTCGCGGGAATGTCAAAGGCTCCCTGATCTGGACTATCCGCTGTTGCCTTCCATGCACCATTTTCCTGAGATAAATGAATTATAAAAACCAAATTCGAATGCCCTACTTGCAAATTACCTTTCCAGTCCCCTACGAAAGTTTGGGAAAAAGTAGTTATTGTTATAAACAACAGGAGAAATGTACCAACTATTTTTTTAATCATTATATGTAATAAAAGAGAATAAAGAAGATAAAGCTTCCACTAATATTACAGCAAGTACCAAAATCAAGCCATTATAATTTTTTTCTATTTATAACAGTAAGAAATCCTTTAAATAAGTAAATAGATGAAATAGATCAGCAAGGAAAGGCTGAGAATAACACCAAAAAAGGGATAATTCAATCTGTTTTATCAACATTTTGGTTACCCAGTGGATTTAATACATTCTGGCAATTAAATCTGTTATCGGGTTTAGCCATTTAGTTGTATTTAATAAAGCCATAGCATAAATGACAGATCTTGCAAGCAATACGGTTATTAGCATATCTATAAATCTCACACTCGAATTCAATATTTTTCCAAGTAGAAATTTAATGATTGATAATAAAGATGTTGTTAAGATATTGTGATATAATAATTGTAAAAAGGTAGCCTCTTTGGATTTAAAACTCATCATCCCAGGAAAGGAATTTCCTAAAAACAAGCTACAAAAGCGCCGATTATAAATGAAATAAGACCAATGGATAAAAGTTTTGTCTCCGAAAGATTATCAAATGGATTTAAAAGTATTTTATTCATATTCCCTATTTAAAATTTCTTGATTAACCTTAGAAATGATCGTATTGAGTTCACATTTCTTTTGGGTACCTATCAATAGGCTAGACCCGCTTTTAAAGATCAATTGCAACCCATGTGATCCTTTGGTATTATAGGCTTTACCTTTTCTTCCAATGCGATACCCCCAACCTCCATAGTCGGATATAGGATTATAATCCTTAACAGAAACCTGTGCTACTTCTGACCAAGGAATAAATTTACTTTTCAATAGAAAGGGAAAGAAGTGAATCATAATTCCTTCAGAGTTTATTGTTGTTTTTAATTTAATGAACGAAAATATAATAATAATAACTGCAATAATCCAAAACCCAGGATTTACACTTAATTCTTTGAAATTACCATCTTTTATATCATTCCATTCATAATTTAAAGTCGCTAATAATAAAAAGACGATCAAAATCACCATCCACCAACTCCAAAAAGACTGTTTCTCTTTAAAAACCATACTAATCATTATTTTTTAAATCCAATAACTTATCAATAAGATCATCTAACTTATTTCTTACGGTAGGATAACTCTTGCCTAATTGATTTGCCATCTCTTTCAGACTTCCTGAGTTTAATAAAAACTCAAGTACAAAATCCTGTTCCTCAAGAGTTAATTGCGTCCAAATTGGCAACATAAATTTACCGCTAACCTCAGTATTGCATGAAGAACAAGTTAATTTACTGACATCTAATTTTGTGTCACAGCTAGGGCATACGTTTGGAAATTTTTTCATCTCTTCTATAAATATAAATATTATTAATAATAATATAAATTTTATAAAAGTATTATTTAACATAATTTAAAATATGAGCGATCAATAATTATTCGTAAAGTATATTAATAATTATATTTGCTGTAAATAATTATTAGATTTAAACATGAAGAAGATTATTGGATTTATTCTGACACCCATTTTTTATTTCTTTTTTGCCTTGTGCCTTTTAGTTTTTCACCCTATACAATGGTTGAGCCTAAAGTTTGGCGGATATACAGCACATAAAAAGAGTGTCGATATTCTTAATTTTTTTCTCACCTATTGCAATATTTTGCTGTTTAATACGATATCTTTTATTGATAATAAAAACATTCCAACCGGACAGCCCATTATTTTCGTTGCAAATCATCAAAGTACATTTGATATACCGGCTATGATCTATTTTCTGCGAAGATTTCATGGAAAATTCATTTCAAAAATAGAACTAGCGAAGGGAATTCCAAGTATTTCCTTCAATTTGAAACATGGTGGGGCGGCAAATATTGACCGTAAGGACTCAAAACAGTCTATCGGTGAAATATTAAAACTTGCAAATAATATGAAGACCAAAAACTGGTCAGCTTTTATTTTCCCGGAAGGTACTCGCACTCGAGATGGTAAAATGAAGCCTTTTCATGTTGGCGGAATAGCTACATTATTAAAGAAAAATCCCGATGCACTAATTGTTCCTATCGCAATAAATGGTTCATATGAAATGACAAAAAATGGCTTATTTCCTCTTACACCCTTTGTGAAAATGAGCTGGGAAGTTTTAGATCCTATTGATAAAACTGATAAAACTTTGGAAGAAATAGTATTAGAAGCTGAACAGAAAATCCGTTTAAAAGTCAAAAATGGTTAGATTATTTAACCTGCCGACCTTTCCAATCATATTTACCTATATTACCAAGTATACCAATATACACGAGGTATATTATATGTAACGAGGAAAGAATTGGTAAATACCGCATTAACTCCTCTCTCTTTGAAAACTGAGTTAAGGGTTGAATAAATAGATATTCAACTATGATTTTAGCGATTAATACAACCAAAAAAGTAAAAAGATAGGAATAATGATAAAATAAACCTACGATAAGACAGGTAAGCATACAAAAGTTAAATAACCAAATTGTGATTCCGAGTAAGACAATTGCTTTGTTTTTATATTTTGTACTCTTAGAAGCCCAACGCTTCCGCTGACTTATAAATGACCTAATTGTAGGCTTAGCATCGGTATAAACCACTGCATCTGTAGATTTACAGAATCCTATTTTATGTGGATATTTGGCAGCAACTTTATGCAAAAATAATTCATCATCACCAGATGCTAATTCATCGATACCGGCAAATCCCCCCATTTCATAAAAAATATCTTTGCGATATGCCAAATTTGCTCCGTTGCAAGTTGTCGGATTTTTATTACCAATACCTGCTGCGCCTAAGCCTATTAAATATAAAAACTCAAGTGTTTGAAGTCTTTCAAAAAATGATTTCTCTTCTGAATACACTACAGGAGAAGATAAAAGATATAAGTCTTGAGTTTCAAAATAGCTAATGATTGTCATTAACCAATTTTCACCCATCCTACAATCAGCGTCAGTTGTAACAATTATCTCTCCTGTACATAAATCAATAGCCTTCGCTATAGCAAGCTTTTTATATGAATTCAATTTATTGCTCTCATTCAACTGAATTAATTGTACTCCTCTGTGCGCGTAGGACAATACAACATCACTTGTCCGATCAGTAGAATGGTCATCGATTACAATTAATTCAAACTGTTCAGGTGGAAATTTTTGATTAAGTACAGCATCAATAGTACGTGCTATACCATTCTCTTCATTACGTGCAGCTATAATAATAGAAATACGTTTGACCGGTAAACAGTTCGATATTACAGTTGGTATTTCAAACCAACCTTTCCGCATATACAGAACCAGAGCGATATACACAATCGCCAATATTATCGTAATAAAACTAAGACTTAGAATCACCAAAAAAATTTATTTTCAAAACAAAAATAGAACCTAAAACAGCTGGAAGTATCAAATTAACGAACCAAATACAAGAAACAATTGCCATCACGGCTAGTTCTTGGTTTGTGATATAACTATAAAGATTACCTGCAACAAAACTTCTTACACTAAAATCAAAAATATCCAATGTCGGTAATGCGGCCTGCACAAAGAAAAGAATAAATATCATCAAAATCATTGCCACGAATGGTAATTCTGGTAAAATGACCAACATTAAAATAATGTACTGAGAAGTAAAAATGATAAATCTTGCCAACGATATCAATATGACAACAAGCAATTCCTTAAAAGTATACTCTTCCAAAATAGAAAAGAAAGGTTTGATACGTTCTAGAAATTTAATTCGACCAACCAATAAATCAATCCAATGCACATTAAAATAAAGTACTAAAAAACCTGTCGCATACAATATTGCTAATAACCAAATCCCAAACTCTATAGAAACCGGAGTATCCATATAAGTACATGCAAACCAAGCAATACTTAAAGCACCAGCTATACTGGTTAATACAAGTTGTGCAAATAGCCCAACTCCCATTGCTATAGCACCTTTTGCTCGATTTTCAGGTTTCAAAAACAAAACACGACCTCCATATTCACCAATCCTATTTGGAGTAAAAATAGCCCATGTTAATCCACTAAATACCGATTGAAATGCACGTCCAAAAGATATTCGTTCAATTCTAATAGCCAAATATTGCCATTTTACAACTTCAAGCATCCAATTAACAAACATCAAGAACACGATTAAGCTAAATGTCAACCAGAAATAATGAGGATCTATACCTGCGATTAATGTTTCAAACTTCAGAAGATTTTTAGGATCGGATAATTGTTGATAAATATACCATCCAGCAAAAGCTAGTACCGCAATTTTTATCAATATCCCGCTATATTTTTTTTGAACCTTTGTTAGCATTTATCAATTTTGGACACAATGTTACTAAATATTAATCAAAGCTAAAGTTATTTTATGGCAATATTAGTATCCATTACATCTTCATTTTTGAATCGTTACGAAATAAAAAATGTAATATTGCACATGCAGAAGGAGAAAGCAAAAGAGAGAATTATTTTAGGTATTGACCCCGGAACAGCTGTTCTAGGTTACGGAATCATACGTGAACAAGGAAACAATATCAGTCTCATTACTATGGGAGTCGTGAAAATGGGGCATCTTGATGACCATGCTCTAAAACTCCAACGTATATTTAAAAAAACTACTGCTTTAATAGAGGAATATAAACCGGACAGTGTTGCATTAGAAGCTCCATTTTATGGGAAAAACATACAAGTAATGCTGAAATTAGGAAGAGCACAAGGTGTCGCTATGGCCGCCGCATTAAATTTTGATATTCCTATATTTGAATATGCTCCACGAAAAATAAAGCAATCAGTAACTGGAAATGGAAACGCAACCAAAGAGCAAGTAGCAGGCATGCTGAAGTCATTATTAAAATTTAATGAAAGCCCTGAATTTTTAGATGCAACAGATGGATTAGCTGTTGCTGTTTGTCATTCCTTTCAAAAAAATGCGACCTCCGAAACTGGCAAAAGTTACAGTGGTTGGAGTGCATTTGTAAAAGATAATGAAAAAAGAATCAAGTAATTATAGCTGTACTTGCCTTATAACATTTTTCACATTTAATTCAACAATATCAGTCATCGATTTACACTTCAAATACTGTTCACTTGAATGAGAAATTGCATAAGCTTCACGCAATTGTTTTATATTTTCCTCTGTCGATAACTGTTGGGTTTTTGATGCGTCCCGAAGGTCAGCGATCCGATGCCTTTCACTACGTACACGATGTACAATAGATGATCGCTCTTCCTGTTGATATTGAGAAACCGTTTTTTCTGTCAAATGTTCCATTGAAAGTTTCACGTAAGGAAAGTTTTCTTTGAAAAATTGTGGCATGTACACTTTTGGATTGCCTTCATAAAATTGCTGGTCAAAATCAATAGCTCGAATTCTGAATTGAAAATCGTCAAAATCTGGAGTTATTTGTACAACAAAATTATAAGCGCGCATATCACCTAACAAAGTGATTATGCAACGTTCGTTAAATTTAACAAACTCCTTAGAAATACGTGTTAGATTATAATCCGGTGTATACATGCGTTGCTTGGCAAAAGTATCACCAGGAATTCCAACAATATGTTCCTCAACCAAAGTTTCATTATCGACCATATAATTTACCTGATTTGGCGATAAGATTTCCTCCAATTCTAAGCCATAAATACGAGATGCATCAGCTTGCTTAATATAAAAATAATCATAAACATCATTCAGTCGGTTTACAATACGAATTCGAAAAGGCCTTGTATTGCCAAACGCACAATACTCAACACGATCAATATACTTATGTTGCACAATACGGGTATTACCCGATGCCTTTAATTTAGCATATATTACTTTCAAACCTTCATATAAATGATCAATCAGATATGGTGGATATAATGGCGTTTCCCAAAAAGTGTCGTTACCGTATTTATCCAATACAGGTATAGTTTCAGTAAAAGATAAAAGATCCTTATACGTAATAGGAAGCTTTGCATCACGTTGATATAGTCTCAAGTATTTATGTAATCCCTCTCCTACTGCAAAAATGGGTTTCTTCCTTGAAATTTTAACATCTTCTATTTCCATAAATATCTTTTTAAAATCAAATGCCAATAGCAATAAAAATCTATACAAAATTTGTTATTTAAATATCACATTAACAATATGTATATAAAATTTTTACTAAATTTACATACATAAACCAACAAATCTTAGTATTTTTGAAAAATTTAAAAATTTAATCCGATACGACTATTTGGTAATAAATTATCGGTTTGGGTTAACTTAATTAATAACAGCACTTTTAATGGAAAACAACTATTCTAATTACGATTTAGACAATCTTGATATTCAGATATTATCAATTTTGATGAATGATGCGTCTATTCCTTATACAGAAATAGCAAAAAAGTTAATTGTATCTGGTGGCACTATACATGTCCGCATGAAAAAAATGGAAGAACTAGGTATTATTAAAGGATCCAACTTAATTATTAATCCTCAGAAAGTTGGTTTCGATATCACTGCCTTCTTAGGGATTTACCTTGAAAAAGGATCTCAATACTCTGATGCTGTTGCTCAATTAAAAGAAATTAAAGAAGTCGTTGAATTACATTACTGCACGGGACAATATAGTATTTTTGCAAAAATAATCTGTCGCGATACAGTACACTTGCGTAAAGTATTAAATGAAGATATACAATCTGTACAAGGAATTCAGCGTACTGAGACTATTATATCTCTTGAAGAGAGTATAAAAAGACAGATTAGTTTAGTCTAAATTATTAATCGTATAAACAAAAAAGCACAAAATAAATTTTGTGCTTTTTTGTTTATACGATTTTTTCTAAAATATTAATATAATCGTCAATGCCTTTCCTTATTTCATCCAAGAAAATATACTCATCGGCCATATGCGATCGTCCGGAGAAGCCCGGTCCTAACTTCACAGAAGGTATCCGCAACAATGCTTGATCACTCATTGTAGGAGAGCCATAAGTCTTTTTTCCAACACTAACACCTGACAAAACAAGAGGATGATCTTCTGGAATAGAAGATGAATTTAAACGTGTTGAACGAGCATGGACATCAGATTGTACATGTAGTTTTATTATTTCTAATGTTTCTTCATTACTGTATGCATCTGTTGTTCTAACATCGACAACATAATCGCAAGTTGCGGGAACAACATTATGTTGAACACCACACTGAATCATCGTCACGGACATTTTAATGGGTCCTAATTTATTTGATTCACGCTCAAACTGGTAGGATCTAAACCATTCGATATCTGCTAATGCCTTATATAAAGCATTTTCTCCCTCATCTCGTGCCGCATGGCCTGATATGCCATGAGCAGTGCAATCTAATACCATTAGGCCCTTTTCTGCAATCGCTAAATCCATTAAAGTTGGTTCTCCTACTATTGCAAAATCTAAAGCTCCTAAATCTGAAACAATTGATTCAATTCCACATTTACCGGAGATTTCCTCTTCAGCAGTAGCTGCTAAACAAAAATTATATTTTAAATCTTTGTCTTCATAGAAATGTAGAAAAGTTGCAATCAAAGAAACCAAACATCCACCTGCATCATTACTTCCTAATCCATAAAGTTTTCCATCTACTATATCTGGAGAAAATGGATCTCTTGTATAACCAGTATTTGGTTTTACCGTGTCATGATGTGAGTTCAACAGTATTGTAGGCTTATCGGTACTATACCATTTATTATAAACCCAAATATTATTTGCTTTTCTATAGGGAACAATTCCTTTCGCAGTAAAGAATTGTGCTATTATCGTTGCAGTTTCTCCTTCCTCTCTACTAAAAGAAGGGGTACGTATTAAAGACGTTAATAAGGCTAAACTTTCTTCAAATAACTGAACTCGATTATTCATTGTAGAGGCCTCCAGCTTTTTGCGCAGACAATTTTATTCCTTTAATAAATGCGGAACTGAAACCATGGTGTTCCATTTCATTAAGCCCTGCAATAGTACACCCCTTAGGCGAAGTCACCTTATCAATTTCACTTTCAGGATGTGATTGAGTTTGCAATAATAAATCTGCGGCACCTTTCGCTGTCTGAACAGCCATTTTAAGAGCATCATGCGCATGAAAACCAATTTCTACTCCCCCCTGTGAAGCTGCTCGTATAGCTCTCAAGAAAAAAGCAATACCACAAGCACATAATGCAGTAGCAGAAGTCATTAAATCTTCGTTAATAACCACAACTGCGCCCACCGTTTCGAACATAACTTCTACATCCTTCACAATATCTGAAGGTGCATTATCAGTTGCAATACATGTCATCGATTGACCAATTGCAATTGCTGTATTTGGCATTGCCCTTACGACCAATGCATTTACTCCAAGCACTTCTTTTATATCAACGCAACTTACCCCAGATACAACAGATACAAAAACCTGATTAGAACCTTGAACTATCGGAGCTATTTCTTCCAAAACTTTTCGTAATTGTTGTGGTAAAATTGCAAAGACAATAATATCGGCATCTCTAACTGCTTCGACATTACTATCTGTAACAACAAAACCATCTTGCCTTTCTTGATTTAAGGCTTTAATATTACGTCTTGTTAAAGTGATTTGATCTGCATTACAAAACTGATTTTTTACTAATCCTTTTGCAAGAGACAAACCAATATTCCCTGTTCCGATAATGGTAATTCTTTTCATGAGTAAAGTTCTATTTTAAGGTCAAACAAGTGCCAAATTGGCCCTGTTGGAATAAGTGCAAATTATTGGCATGACCAATATACACATTCCGAACACCTTTTTGTATAGCATCGAATGCATTTTGTAATTTTGGTACCATTCCATCATGAATAACACCGTCTTCCTTTAACTGTAAAAATTCGTCGGCACGGATTGAATTAATTACAGACTGTTCATCATTGATATCTTTAAGTACACCATTTTTTTCAAAACAATATACCAGAGATGTATCATATAATGATGACAGCCCAACAGCTAAAGCTGATGCGATCGTATCTGCATTGGTATTTAAAAGTTGTCCTAAACCATTATGAGTTATTGCAGAAAATACAGGAACAAATCCCGCTTCCAAAAATTTCTTAATAGAAGCAGTATTGACAGAATCGTGCAAAATATCTCCAACAAAGCCGTAATCAATATCTTTAACAGGTCGCTTTATTGCTTTAATTGTACCTCCATCTGCACCACTTAAACCAATAGCATCACATTGTAAAACTTGAAGCTTCGCAACAATATTTTTATTAGTTAAACCCGCGTACACCATTGTAACGACCCGCAACATTGCTTCATCTGTAATTCTTCTGCCTTCCACCATCTTAGCTTCAATTCCCAAATCTGTTGCAATACGTGTCGCAATCTTTCCTCCTCCATGCACTAAGATTTTTTTGCCAGGCAAAGCCGCAAATTTTTCCAAAAATGAGTCTAACAATACTTCATCATCGATAATATTGCCACCAATTTTTATAATATTAAGGCCACTATTTGACATCTTTCTCTCTAAATCTTCCAAAATAATTTATTTACAGACCTATTTATTTTTTTCTAAGCTTTCAAGCATACGTTTTAAAACAACCTGTGCTGCCCATACACGATTACCAGCTTCCTTAATGACTAAAGAATTAGGCCCATCAAGTACCTCTGCGGATAATTCTAAATCACGTCTTACTGGTAAGCAATGCATAACCTTTGCGTTATTTGTTAACGCTAATTTCTCATTATCAATTAACCAATTTTCAATAACTGGATATACTTCACCATATTCTTCATAAGAAGACCAATTCTTTACATAAACAAAATCTGCATTTTTGAGACTCTGATCTAGATCATTTGAAATCTTTGCACCCTCAGTAAACTCTTCAGACAATTGATATCCCTCTGGATGTGCTATAGTGAAATCAACCAGGCCTTCAACCTGCGCTTGACACATCCATTCTGAAAAAGAATTTGGTACCGCTTGTGGCAAAGCTTTTACATGTGGTGCCCACGCTAAAACAACCTTTGGTTTTTCTGTGACTTTATATTCATTTATTGTTATAATATCAGTTAAACTCTGTAAAGGATGGCGGGTTGCACTTTCCAAAGACACAACAGGAACACCACAATATTCGATAAACTTATTAAATAAATCTTCAGAATAGTCCTCATCCCTATTTTTCAATTTAGGAAAAGAACGTAAGCCCAAAATATCACAATACTCACCCATTACCGCTGCGGCCTCACGAATATGTTCAACAGTAGTTCCGTTCATTACGACACCATCTTGAGTCTCCAATGCCCAGCCATCTTTATCCATATTCATAACCATGACGTTCATTCCTAAATTCATAGCTGCTTTTTGAGTACTTAAACGTGTGCGCAAACTTGGGTTTAAAAATACCAGACCCAATGTTTTGTATTTGCCCAAACTTTCCAAAGTGTTAGGATTAGCTTTCAACTCCATTGCTTCTTTAACTATTTCAGAAACACTAGCAACATCTTTAACTGAAAAAAACTTTTTCATATATTTATCTTATTCAAAAAACTAACCTTCCAAAATTTCTGTAAAAGCCGTTAAAAATTGATCGGCCATTTCTTTTGTTGTATTTAATGCGGGCAATAAGCGTATTACAGTAGGCCTTGCTTCACCTGTAAATATTCTATGCTTCTCCAACAGATCTTTTCTTACATGCGCTAATTCACTAGGTAAATCAATACCTATCATCAGTCCTCTTCCTCTTACTTCAGAAATTTGATCAAACTTGCGTAATTCTTCAATTAAATAAGATCCAACAGTAGCTGCATTTTGAATTAAACTATCCTGTTTAATAACTTCTAAGACAGCAACAGCGGCTGCACAAGCCAAATGATTTCCGCCAAAAGTAGTTCCCAGCATACCGTATGTTGCAACAAATTTTGGAGCGATGCTAATTGCACCGATAGGAAAACCATTACCCATACCTTTTGCCATAGTATAAATATCAGCTTCTATCCCAGCATAATCATGAGAATAAAACAAACCAGAACGGCCATAACCACATTGTACTGAATCAGCGATAAATACAGAAGCATACTGGTCGCAGAGTGTACGTATTAGCCGAAGAAATGAAACAGACGCCTCCCTTATACCACCAACACCCTGTATACCTTCAATAATCACCGATGAAATTTCCTCGCCATAATTTTTGAAAGCAGTAGATAAAGCCTCTTCATCATTAAATGGTAAGAAAATGACGTTATCAGTCTCATTAACAGGAGCAATAATACTTGGATTATCAGTACAAGCTACTGCCAAAGATGTACGACCGTGAAATGCTTTTGAAAAAGCAATCACTTTTTTTCTTGAATTATAAAAAGAAGCCAACTTTAATGCATTTTCATTTGCCTCTGCACCTGAATTACATAAAAACAAATGATAATCCTCTTTCCCAGAAACTTCACCTAATAATCGAGCTAATTCACGCTGAATAGGAATCTCCACAGAATTCGAATAAAATCCAATTTGATTTAATTGTTCTGTGATACGTTGAACATAATGTGGATGCGTATGACCAATTGAAATCACAGCATGACCACCATATAAATCCAAGTAAGGAATTTCTTCGGCATCCCACACCGTTGAGCCCTGTGCTCTTACAATATTGATTGGATTAATGGGATAAACGTTAAATAAGTCCATTGATAATGAATAAATAATTAAATGAGAAACATAAGTCCGATATGCATTGCAAATATAGCTAAGTCTTCCTAAAAATCCGTTAAAAATAAAAAAGCCCATCATTTTCATGATAGGCTTTATATCTAAAAAAGTTAAAGAACTAGTCTTTGTTTTCTTCTTCTGTAGACGCAGTAACATCTGATTCAGCTGGAGCATCTTCAGTTGTATCAGCTTTCTTCTTAGAAGTACCACGACGACGAGTTGCTTTTTTCTCAGTAGCAGCTTTAGCACCGTAAATTTCATTATAGTCTACCAATTCGATGAATGCCATTTCAGCATTATCACCTAAACGATTTTCCATTTTGATAATACGTGTATAACCACCTGGACGATTAGCTACTTTTTCCGAAATTTCACGGAACAAGATAGTAACAGCCTCTTTATCTTTTAAGTAAGCGAAAACAGTACGACGAGAGTGAGTCGTATCGTTTTTAGATTTAGTAATCAAAGGCTCAACATATTTACGTAACGCTTTAGCTTTTGCTAAAGTTGTTGTAATACGTTTATGTTTTACTAATGACGTTGCCATGTTAGCTAACATTGCCTTTCTATGGCTGTCAGTACGACCTAAGTGATTTACTTTTTTTCCGTGTCTCATTTTTAATTTAATTTTAATGTATATACCGTCTCTTCACAGAGGGAATTATATACAAGCCGCTTATTAATATATTAATCTTCGTCTAACTTATATTTAGACAAGTTCATTCCAAATGATAAACCTTTCGATTTAACCAATTCTTGGATTTCGCTTAATGATTTTTTACCGAAGTTTCTGAATTTCAACATATCTGCTACGTCATAAGTAACTAATTCAGATAGTGAGCGAATATCAGCAGCTTTCAAACAGTTCAATGCGCGAACTGATAGATCTAAGTCAACTAATTCCATTTTCAAAATTTTACGCATATGTAAAATTTCTTCATCAACAACTTTAGTTTCCTCTTTAGTCTGAGACTCAAGAAGCATATTCTCATCAGAGAATAAGATAAAGTGTTGAATTAAGATTTTAGCAGCTTCTTTTAAAGCTTCTTCTGGATGAATCGAACCATCTGTAGAAATATCTAACAACAATTTCTCGTAGTCAGTTTTTTGTTCTACGCGGTAGTTCTCAATGGTAAATTTAACATTCTTAATCGGAGTAAAGATCGAATCAATCGCGATTAATCCTACAGGACCATCAACGACTTTATTCTCATCAGCATTTACATAACCACGACCTTTAGCTACGCTCAATTCTACTTCAATTGTAACCGAGCTATCCATGTTACAGATAACCAAATCAGGATTTAATACTGTAAAGTTGTTTGAGAATTTTGTGATATCACCAGCTGAGAATTGCTCTTGACCATTGATTACTACAAATATCTTTTCGCTATCACCTTGATCACCAGTTTTTTGAAAACGAACTTGTTTCAAATTCAAAATGATCTCCGTAACGTCTTCAACTACACCTTTGATAGTTGAAAATTCGTGCGAAACGCCTGAAAACCTTATCGACGTAATTGCATATCCTTCTAATGAGGACAATAAAATACGGCGCAAAGCATTACCAATGGTTACACCAAAACCAGGCTCCAATGGACGAAATTCGAACGTACCATCAAAATCTGTAGATTTTTGCATGATAACTTTATCCGGTCTTTGAAATGCTAAAATTGCCATTTATTTCTTTTTAAAGTTTTTGTAATAATACTTGCAATACAATAGAATATGCATAATCCATAATGGACTATGCATATTGCTACTTTATTTATTATTTAGAGTATAACTCTACGATTAAGTTCTCTTTGATATTCTCAGGAATGTCAGATCTCTCAGGAAAACTTAAGAAAGTACCTGTAAGTTCTTTTGCATTCCACTCCAACCATGAGTATTTGTTGATGATTCTACCAGCAACTGAATCAGTGATTGTTTCAAGAGTTTGAGAACGCTCACGAACAGCGATTACATCACCTGGACGTAAGCTATATGATGGAATGTTAACTAATTCTCCGTTAACAGTAATGTGTTTGTGCGATACTAACTGACGTGCAGCAGAACGAGTAGGGGCAATACCTAAACGGTAAACCGTGTTATCTAAACGAGCTTCTAATAATTTCAAGAAGATCTCCCCTGTAATACCTTGTTTTGAGGCAGCTTTAACAAACAAATTAGCGAATTGACGCTCTAACACCCCGTAAGTGTATTTTGCTTTTTGCTTTTCTAACAACTGAATAGCGTATTCAGATTGTTTACCTCTGCGTTTAGATGCTCCATGTTGTCCAGGAGGATAATTCTTTTTTTCTAACGCTTTATCTGGGCCGAAAATCGGCTCTCTAAATTTACGGGCAATTTTGGACTT
>Ga0160467_100156_pt1 | contig 95131 bp, 117 predicted proteins | sample HID1972I_E11MG_FD_108221 | JGI IMG/M metagenome (GOLD analysis project Ga0160467, IMG submission 108221) | Enriched pill bug-associated microbial communities from UW Madison campus, WI, USA - HID1972I_E11 MG | ecosystem: Host-associated > Arthropoda: Insects > Digestive system > Unclassified ... | reverse complement strand
GAGCATGAGCGATACGAGCCGACCGTGCTGTCCGATCAGACCGGCACGATCTACGAGCACTGCGTCCGCGCGATCGAACGGGCTTCCCGTTTCGGCGAGAACGGCATGCCGCTGATGGGGATTGGAGACTGGAACGACGGCATGAATTCGGTCGGCGATCTGGGTCAAGGCGAGAGCGTATGGCTCGGCTGGTTTCTGTGCGAAGTGCTTCGCAAGTTCGCGGACGTGTGCGACTTGAAGGGCGATGCGGAGCGGGCGAAGGCGTATCGGGAGCGGCGGGAAGCGATCGCCGCCGCGATCGACCGAAGCGCCTGGGACGGACAATGGTATCGGCGGGCGCGAGCGGACGAGGGGCATTGGCTCGGGTCGACGCGCAACGAGGAATGCCGCATCGACGCAATCGCGCAGTCGTGGTCGGTTATTTCCGGCGCGGCCCCGCGCGAGCGGGCGGCGCAGGCGATGATGTCGTTCGATCGCGAGCTTGTCGACCGCGATATTAGAGTAGCCCGTCTTCTAACGCCGCCGTTCGACCGGACCGACCCGAATCCCGGCTATATTCAAGGCTATCCGCCGGGCATTCGCGAGAACGGCGCCCAGTATACGCATGGGGTTATCTGGAGCATCGTCGCGTGGTGCGGCCTCGGCAACGGCGAGAAGGCGGTCGATTTGTTCCATCTGCTCAATCCGGTCACGCATGCAAGGAGCGAGAGCGAAGTGCGGAAGTATGCCGGCGAGCCGTACGTGATGGCGGCCGACGTCTATACTCGCGATCCGGTGAAGGGACGCGCGGGATGGACTTGGTATACGGGCGCATCGGGCTGGATGTATCAAGCCGGCATCGAATGGATTATCGGCTTGCAGCGCCGGGCGGAACGGCTCTACTTCAAGCCTGCCGTGCCGAAGGAATGGCCGGGCTTCGAAGTCAATTACCGCTTCGGCAGGTCGCTGTATAAAGTGAAGGTCAGAATGGCGGATTCGCTGTCGGAGCCGTCGCTTCCGCTGGACATCGACGATTCCGGACGGTTGACTCCGCACCGCGAATCCGGCGTTGTGAAGCGCGACGAGGAAGGAACTTACATTACGCTTGCGGACGACGGCAACACGTACGATATCGAAATGATTTTGCCGAGACAGGCCGGCACGCCGAATGCGTCGACCGTAAACGTATAACGAAAGAATCGACACCCCCGAACCGCCGGAGCTGCTCCGTCTGCGTTGCGGGGGTGTTTGCCGTTGTCGGTACTATGCCAAAATGGTTCTATCGGCATGCTTTTATCCGTACTACAATGAGACCATCCCAGAGAAGAAAGAGGCGTGCGCCATGACGTTCGTTCCGTTTGCCGCCGCGCATTGGGCCGCTTTGCTCGTATGTGCGGCCGTCTGCCTATCGTTGATCGTCTTTCGCGGACCGCTGAGGAGCCCGAGGCGCGGCCGCTTCGCCGCCGTCTCGCTTGCGCTGCTGATGGCAATGCTGGAAGCCGGTCTTTATTACACTTATACGATTCGCGGCGAATGGAGCGTCTGGACGCTGCCGTTCGAGCTGTGCACGATTACGTTATGGCTGTCGACGGTCATGCTGCTGACCCGCAGCCGCATTTTGTACCAGATCCTTTTCTACTTGGGAACGCTGGGGGCGCTGCAAGCAATGCTGACGCCGGATTTGGACGAGACGTTCCCGTCGTTTCATTATTTTCATTTCTTTCTTGGCCATACCGGTATCCTTGCTGCTTCGGTCTACATGACGGCCGTCGAACGAATGAGGCCGACGCTGCGATCGCTTCCGATTGCCGTATTGGCGCTGCATATCGCCGCCATCCCCGGCGGAATCGTCAACCGATTGGCAGGCACGAACTACATGTTTCTGGCCCGCAAGCCGGAGGGCGGCTCGCTGCTCGATTGGCTCGGCCCGTGGCCGTGGTACATTGTCGAGCTGGAGCCGATCGTCTGGCTGATGTGCTTGCTGCTGTACGGCCTTGTGACAGGCGCGGATCGGTTAAGCAAAGCGAAAGAAAAGCGCGGTTAACCGGCAGGCTTCCATTTCATAACGATAAAACCGGCAAGGACGATGGCGAGTCCCGCCGCCGTCCGCCACGTGGGCGCCTCGCGCATGAACCACCAGCCAAGCAGCACGCAGAGCGCGAGCTCGATTCCTTTGGCCAGACTGAGCGAGAACGTTAGGCTGTGCGCCGCTTTATTGATATGGCGTATGCCGATGCCGACCATCAGATTGGCCGCATAGAAGCAAGGCAGCAGCTTCAGATGGTACAGCGCCGTCGGACCGAACGATTCGTCGACATGGACCGTCTGGTAAGCGAAAGCGGCATTAATAATGAGCAAACCCCCGGCGAGCAATCCGATTCCGAGCCATAGTCCCACGCATAACGACCTCCTTAATGAGCAGAAATGTTTCCTGCATGCAATTATTTTTGCCCGATATAAAATCGGATTATCCGCGAGCCGGACGGCGTCGCCGCATTAGAATTTTCTAGTAAACCATTGGCGCTGGAATATTAATGTTACAATGGTTCGCGTGCGCCTTATCCAATTGTTCCGTTATGACAACCGGCCTGTTATTGCATCAAGAGACATTGGAGGGAATATGCTCGTGTTCAAATCGTGGTATGGATGGATGCTCGTCGGCATTATCGTATGGTCAAGCAGTATAGTTCCGCAGCAGGCAAGCGCAGCAAGCGGCTTCGTGACGATGAAGGTCGGAAGCGCTGGGGATAACGTGGTCGATTTGCAGCAGCGGCTGCGCATGCTCGGCTACTTGAGCGCGCAGGCGGACGGCAAGTTCGGCAAGCAGACGGAAAGCGCGGTGAAACGGTTCCAGCGGGGCGCGGGCATCGTCCAGAACGGCATTGCCGGACAGATGACGATGCATGCGCTGAAGAAAGTGACGGTCAGCCGGGCGGACTTGTCCAGGCTCGCCCGCATCGTATATGCGGAATCGAAGGGGGAACCGTTCAGCGGACAGGTCGCGGTAGCGGCTGTCGTCTTGAATCGGGTTCAATCGCCGAATTTTCCTAATTCGATTGAAGATGTCATATTTGCAGAGGGAGCCTTTACGACCGTAAGCGGCGGCCAATATTGGCAGCTTCCCGGCGAGACGGCGTTCAAGGCTGCCATTCAAGCGGCCAAAGGCATCGACCCGTCGAAGGGCGGGCTCTATTTCAACAGCGCAAGCTCGCAATCGGAATGGTTCCAATCGCTGACCGTTACGGCAACGATTGGCGACCACGTATTCGTGAAATAAAACGGATAGACCGGTTTTATTAAATCCGACTATATAGGCGTGAATAGATTGAATTGGACAGAATAGATGCGATAGGCGTAATATGTAAACAGGTGCAGAGAAATAATAACGGTTAATCGATTGAACTTACATAGGCTGGTAGCTGAGGAAGGCGGGGCAAGATGGCGGCACAACAACGGACGATCGGCAGCGAGACGGTTGTCGGGTTTATCGGCACGGGCATTATGGGGGCAAGCATGGCGGGTCATCTGATCCGGCACGGCTGCAAGGTGCTGGTCTACAACCGCACGAAGGCGCGAGCGGAAGGCTTGCTTGCGCAAGGGGCGATCTGGTGCGACACGCCGCGCGAAGCGGCGGAGCGGGCTGGACTCGTCATTACGATGCTCGGCTATCCGAGCGACGTGGAGCATGTTTATTTGGGACGGGACGGGCTGCTGGAGCATGCCCAGCCGGGCGCCTATTTGCTTGATATGACGACATCGAGCCCTTCTTTGGCGAAGCGGATTGCGGCATCTGCGGCGAGCAAGGGGCTGCATGCGCTTGACGCTCCCGTATCGGGCGGCGATATCGGAGCCAGAGAAGCGAGGCTGTCGATTATGGTCGGCGGGGAACCGGAGGCGTTCGAGGCGGTAAAGCCGCTGCTGGAATGGATGGGGACGAACGTCGTCCATCAAGGGCCGGCGGGAGCGGGCCAGTTCACGAAGATGTGCAATCAGATTACGATTGCCTCCAACATGATCGGCGTCAGCGAATCGCTCGCTTATGCGAAGGCGGCGGGACTCGATCAGACGACGGTGCTTCGCAGCATCGGCTCCGGCGCGGCCGCGAGCTGGTCGCTGACGAATCTGGCGCCGCGCGTCATCGCCGGCGATTATGCGCCGGGATTTTATGTTAAGCATTTTGTTAAAGATATCCGGATTGCGCTTGATTCGGCGGCGGAGATGGGCTTGCGCTTGCCCGGACTTGCGCTTGCGCAATCGCTCTACGAGCGGCTGGAGGAGCAGGGCGGGGAGAACGAGGGCACGCAGGCGCTGTACCGGATTATTGCCGGAGAATAGGCCAAGTTACGAGCTGTTTGGGTCGACCAGTTGCCTCGCGTGAAATAAGCGCCCGGCATAGACGGTTATTTTACTCGACAACAATTCCATTCCGGGATTAAGCGTCTCACATGGATTCTTAAGTTATAAGTTAACGTTACTTTCCAGCCCATCGCGAGCAATTAAGCGGCCTTACAGAGCACTTATGCGACTGCAGGCGAGGTTTCAAACGAAATAAGCGCCTCTAGAGGGTCTCTAAAGGGCGCTTATTTCGTTCGCGTTCATAGGCTGTCGAGATTTTCTCGACAGTCTGAGCTTCCTTGACTCAAGGAAGCTTTTTATTTGCAGAAACGACAGTCCTTATCCGATACTTTAGGTAACTGCAATTGGAGCAGAGCTCGGTTGCCCGATTGCGAACAGGCGGCATCGATTGCTTGGAGAGTCTCCAGTATTGTGAATTGAAAGGGATTAGGAAAAATATCGAGCCGGTTATTGTCAAAATAGAGCAGTGCGCTGCCGGTTGTTCATACCATTACGCCCCAAGGAGGAACAGAGTATGGCCGTTCCCGGATCTTCTTATTCCTATCGCCCCGGAGGAGGGGCTCGCCGGTTCGGAACCGGCGAGAAACTAAAGCCCGAAAGCATTTGGAACATGCTTCGGCGCGTATATGCGCATGCGCGCGTCCAGTGGCGGCTCATGATTGTGGCGGTGTTCAGCGTCATTGCGGTTTCGCTGCTTGAATTTATTATTCCGCAATTGACGCGCTATACGATCGACGTTATTATACCGGGCAATTATTATGATCGGCTGCTGCCGCTCGGAGCGGGCATCCTAGGCGCGGCGCTGCTGCTGGGCGCGCTGAATTTCTTGAGCTCTTCGACGACCGCTTCGCTTGGCCAGCGCATTATTTATGATTTGCGCAACGACTTGTACCGCCATATTAACCGGCTCGATCTCGGCTTCTTTGACCGCAACCGGACCGGCGATCTCATGTCGCGCGTAACGAGCGACGTCGGGGCGCTCCAGCAATTGATATCCTCGACGATGATTCAGATGACGACGGATCTATTTACGTTCACCGCCATTACGGTCTATATGCTGCTGCTCGATTGGAGGCTGACGCTGCTGCTTCTGCTGACCTTTCCGCTTATGATTCTGACGACGAGGCTGTTCGGCAAGCGGATGCGCAAATCGTTCCGAACGGTGCAGGATTCGGTGGCGGAGGTAAGCGATCATTTGCAAAACACGTTGTCCGGCATCCGGCTCATCAAGTCGTTCGCGACGGAATCGATGGAATCGGATCGGTTCGCAGACCGGAGCAAGCGCAATATGGAGGCGAATATCCAAGTCGTCAAGCTTCGAGCCGTGTATGAACCGGTCATTGATCTGCTCAATTATCTCGGGCTTGCGATTGTACTCGTATTCGGCGCTTGGCTTACGATGAAGGGCCATATGAGCGTCGGTACGATCGTCGCCGTTATCGCTTATTTGCGCCTGCTGCAAAATCCGGTTCGGCGCTTCAGCCGCATTATGAATACGATTCAGCAGGCGGCCGCCGCTTACGAGCGGATCGCGGAGATTATGAATACGAAGCCGGAGATTGTGGACGCCGACGATGCGGTGGAGCTGCCGGCAGTAGAGGGGGAGGTCGTATTCCGCGAGGTCGGCTTCCAGTATGCCGGCAATCGGCAGCAAGTGCTGAGCGGCTTTAATCTGGAGCTCGCGGCGGGCAAGGTGACGGCGCTTGTCGGCTCCTCGGGCTCCGGCAAGTCGACGATCGCGCATTTGATCGCCCGGTTCTACGAGCCGCAGGAAGGCGACATTTCGATTGACGGCTATCCGCTAAGCAAGGTGACGCTTGCGTCGCTGCGGGAGAGGCTCGGCATCGTGTCGCAAGAGATTATTTTGTTCAACGGCTCGGTGCGGGACAATATCGGCTACGGGAAGCAGGACGCGAGCGAGGAAGAGATTATGGCGGCGGCGCGCGCGGCGAATGCGCATGAATTTATCGAGAGCTTTGCGGAAGGCTACGATACGCAGATCGGGGAACGGGGCGTGAAGCTGTCCGGCGGGCAGAAACAGCGGCTGTCGATCGCAAGGGTTATTCTCAAAAATCCGCAGCTCATTGTTCTCGACGAGGCCACGGCCTCGCTTGATACCGAATCGGAATATCTGATCCAGGAAGCGCTCGGCAAGCTGCTTCGGGGCAAAACCTGTCTCGTTATCGCTCATCGGCTATCGACGATTCAGCAGGCGGACAACATTCATGTGCTGGAGCGCGGTCAGATCGTAGAAAGCGGCACGCACGAAGAGCTGCTTCGCAGGAAAGGGCGTTACAGCGAGCTGTACGAGCTGCAATTTCCGCAGACGGCGGACTGAACGAGCGCGCGGGGAGCGCGACGCGGCATTCTCGACAGCAGAGCTGTCCCGGATGCCGTGAAATACGATCGATGGGACAGCGTCTACTGCAAGCGTCTAGCATTCATTCAAGTACCCCAAAGCTTCCATCTCGGCGTCCCAGCGCTTCAGGTCGAGCTTCAATTCCGCCGCGATCGTCCGAATGATGTCCGCGGTGCTGTGCCGTCGATATTCGTTGTTGATCCGCAGCAGCGTCGACGTTGGAACGGCGGACGGCTCTGGCGGCATATAGGTGAAACTGGCAACCAATCGTTTCCTTGGCGAGTGCTCCATGTCGTGCACCTCCTGCAAATTAAGTCTACATGATTCCTAGTCAGGGCCGTTCAAGTTGGCGATTTTGTAAATCTCACCCTTAAATCTATCCTATAATTACAAATATATCAAACAAAGCTTACTACATCATACTATGAGTCTATGAAAAATATGACTGATGTTTTGCGGTACATATTACCGTTCATTCCATGATGCGGAGCGCCAAGCAACGAGCGCTTCGGCCGTGTTGAGAATGTCTTTCCATTTGATGTATATTGAGGGGAGGAACGAACTGCCGGCTGCATATGAATAACCGCGTAGGAAGGATAGGAAGGGGACGGAATCATGACCGTGCGCAATATTGTGCCTTTCGGGGAATCGATTCTTCGTAAACAAGCCCGGGCGGTTGAAACGGTCGATCGGCGAACGTTAAGGATACTTGACGATATGGCCGAGACGCTATATGCGGCGGAAGGACGCGCAGGTCTCGCCGCGCCGCAAATCGGCATTCTGCGCAGGCTGATCGTCATGGATTGCGGCAACGGGTTAATCGAGCTGATTAATCCGGAAATCGTCGAGATGAGCGGGGAGCAGACGGGGGCGGAGGCTTGTCTTTCTTTTCCCGGCTATTACGGAATTGTGCGCAGAGCCAATTATGTCAAAGTAGCGACGCGGAATAGGCAAGGAGAGAGAATCGAGCTTGAAGGGGAAGGCTATCCGGCCCGCTGCATGCAGCACGAGATCGATCACCTGAACGGCATTTTGTTCGTCGACCATGTACGGGATCGCTCGCTCTATCATGAGAAGACGAATCATCCTATCGATCTGCTCGACGTCATTCGCTTAACGAATCAAGGCGTATAAAAAATATTTGGCCCAAAGCTTGCACCTTACGCTGCGTCATGTTTTATAGTGAAATTGCTGCCCGGCGGCAAGCTCTCGGAGATGAAGGGACGAAGCATGAACAAGCTATGGAAAATCGGAGACCTCGCCAAGCTGACGGGGCTTACCGTAAGAACGCTTCGCTTCTACGATCAGATCGGCTTGTTCTCGCCTTCGGGTCAGACCGAATCCGGCCATAGGCTGTACGACGAGGCCGATCTGTCGCGGCTTCACCAGATCGCGGCGTTGAAGGAGCTTGGCCTGTCGCTGGAGGAGATTAAAAGCGCGCTGACCGGCGGATCGATCAGTCCGCTTGAAATCGTCAACTTGCAGAAGGAAAGGGTGAAAGAGCAAGTCAAGCGGCAGCAGCGGCTGCTGGAGCAATTGGAGCATGCATCGAAGCTTATGCAGGGCAAGGGCCGGCTGACGGTCGACGATTTTACGGATTTGCTGCAGGCGATGAAACAGCGTTACGAGAAACCGATTATCGAACGGCGGGCAAGCTGGGAGCAACGGTTGGACATACTTGGGACCTTCCTTGCCAAGGCAACGGCGCCGCCGCAATCAGAGGAGGATAATGGATGAGCGAACGATTCGTTAAGCATGCCACTTTTGTCGTGGAGCGGACTTACGCCGCTGCCGCTGAGCAAGTCTATCGGGCCTGGTCCGATCCGGAAGCGAAAGCCAAATGGTTCTCGCCGGCGGAGCAATTCGACTTCCGCGTCGGCGGACGCGAGTACAGCAGCGGCGGACCGCCTGAAGGGCCGGTATTTACGTTCGACGCCGTGTATCAAGAGATTGTGCCGGAGCAGCGCATCGTGTACTCGTACACGCTCGACTCGAACGGCCAACGCATTTCGGTCTCGCTGACAACGATTGAATTAATCCCGGTGGAGGAGGGGACGAGGCTGATTTTTACGGAGCAAGGCGCTTTCTTCGACGGTCTGGATACGCCGGAGATACGCGAGCACGGCACGAACGAGATGCTCGACGCTTTGGGCCGGTCGTTATGAGCGAACCGGATTGGCTGGAACGATACGCGAACGATTGGGAGCGCTACTCGCTGGAGGAGCTGACAACGCTGCCCGAATCGGGAGGATGGTCGCTTAGCCAGTTGTACGATCATCTCGTCCTTGCCGCGCTTGATTACTTGGACAACGTGGAAAAATGCGCAGCGGCGGAAGAAGAGCAGCCGCTTGGCAAGACGGATTTCGGAGAAAATCTGTACCGGATCGGCGGATTCCCGCCGATTCGTATCAAGCTGCCGGACGGGTTCGCAGGCGCTCCCGACAACTCGGGCGACAAAGAACGAATTCGGCAAGGACTTGGGCGGATATCCGCCCGAATGGCGCAGTGGGAGACGAAGCTGGATGCCGTCAACCCGAACCTGAAAGTGCAGCATGGCGGGTTCGGGTGGCTGAACGCAAGGGAATGGCTTGCACTGGTCGGCATACATTTCCGCCATCATTTGCGCCAGAAAGCGGAGCTTGAGCGGATGCTGGGGCTTGCTGCGAATCAACTGTAATGATTGTTGCCGGAGTACGGGGAATAGCATGCGCTCGCTGAAAAGTCGCATAACTGCGGCTCAGGCTGTCGAGAAAGTCTCGATAGCTCGCGAACGAAATTAAGCGATCCGGAGGGACGCTAATTTTGTTCTGAGCCTCGTATGTAGTGGAATAAGTGCTCCGCAAGGCCGCTTAATCGATCGCTGTGTGCCGGAAAGTAAGGTTGGCTTAGGGATTAGGAGTCCGTGTGAGACGCTTAATTGGGAATCGAGGGGCAGGCAGTGAAATAAGACCCTATGTCGGGTTTTATTTCATATCGGGCATGGCAATGGAAAGGATGTCTAATTGAGCCGCATAGCCGCGGCTTTTTTAGTTGCGGGGATTTGCAATGTGCCATTTGGGATTTTGAATTTCGGATTTACCTGTACACTATGCATTCATTTTGTCGGCTTGAGGCTGTTGCCGCTTAATCCTCGCACAAAGCACAGCAATTTTCGCGTTTCATGTCGGTCGAATGGCTTTATGACGCAGAAATTCTGTATGTTATACAGGCATTTGGTCTGCTGCGCCGTGTCAATCGATAAAAGCCGGTACATTGTGCAGACGTTTGAGAGAGCAGACATAGGCTGCGGTTGTTTATTAATGCTTGCCAATCGAATTCCCCGGCGTACCGCCGACGAATTCGAGCTCGACGACCAAGCGGAGATCTGATTTTTCCGGCGAGTTTGACAAGCCCCTAACGATATGATTAAATGATGAAAATCAAATATCGGATAAAGCGACGATGGATTCGGTCTTGATCGGGCCGACAGTAAGGAGCAATGAACGCTGCTGCAGAGAGCCGGTGGTTGGTGCGAACCGGTGCAGTCTTGCTCCCGAATTACGATCCGGAGCAGGCAAGGCGAACCGGCGCGCGCGAGCCGCAAGTAGCCTTTGCCCGGCGAATACGATGCCGTTATGACAATGAAGCGAAAGAAGCGTCAGGGCTTCTTTAACTAGGGTGGTACCGCGAGACAGCTTTCTCGTCCCTTCAGGGGGATGAGGGCTGTCTTTTTTTGTATAGTCGGACAGAATGAACGGGAGGTTGAATCCATGTCGGAACGTAAACAGTCGTTAACCGAGGAACAGCGGCGCGAAGTCGAGCGGCAGCTTGCCGTGATTCGCCGGGGCGTCGCCGATATCGTGCCGGAAGCGGCGCTGGTACAGAAGCTGGAGCAGTCCGTCCGAACGGGCAAGCCGCTGAAAGTCAAGCTTGGACTCGATCCGTCGGCGCCGGATATTCATATCGGGCATACCGTCGTGCTGCACAAGCTGAGACAATTCCAAGAGATGGGCCATGAAGTGCAGCTTATTATCGGCGACTTCACGGGACGGATCGGCGATCCGACGGGCAAGTCGGAGACGCGCAAGCAATTGTCGGAAGAGGATGTGAAGCGCAATGCCGCAACCTACGAAAGTCAGATGTTCAAAATCCTCGATCCGGACAAAACGAAGTTTTATTTTAATTCCCAATGGCTGTCCAAGCTGAACTTCGAAGACGTGCTGCAATTGGCTTCCAAATTAACGGTGGCGAGAATGATGGAACGCGACGATTTCGCCAAACGGTACGGGAGCAATCAGCCGATTCATATTCACGAGTTTTTTTACCCGCTCATGCAGGGTTACGACTCCGTCGAATTGGAAAGCGACATCGAGCTCGGCGGCACCGATCAGACGTTCAACATCCTTATGGGCCGGACGCTGCAAGGCGCGTACGATTTCGAGAGCAGTCAGGTCGCGATTCTGATGCCGCTCCTGGAAGGGCTCGACGGCACGAACAAAATGAGCAAAAGTCTTGGCAACTATATCGGCATCGACGAAGCGCCGAACGAAATATTCGGCAAAACGATGTCGATTCCCGACCCGCTTATGCTGAAATACTACGAGCTGAGCACCGATATGGCGAACGAACGGCTGCTGGAGCTGAAGCAGGGGCTGGAGCGGGAAATCGTTCATCCGCGGGATGCGAAGATTGCGCTTGCGAAGCAGTATGTGCGCATGTACCACGGCGACGAGGCGGCGGAGCAAGCGGAGCGGCATTTCGTGACCGTCTTCCAGAAGCGGGCCATGCCGGACGAGATCGCCGACTTCGAGATAAGCGGCGACGCGCTTGAGGAAGGCGGCATACTCGCTTCGCGGCTGCTCGTTCTGCTTGACTTCGCTGCTTCGAGCAGCGAAGCCAGACGCCACGTTGCGCAAGGCGCGGTCAAAGTGAACGATCGCAGGCTGGCCGATCCGAGCGAACGGGTGCAGCTTGCCGATGGCGATATCGTGCAGGTTGGCAAAAGGAAGTTTGCGCGGATCAGGCTATCCTTATAGCCGAGACGGAAGACGGTTCAAATACATGTCCGGCACGTTCGTCGACCGTTTCAGTACGGCGATGGTGTCCGGGTGAGGACGGGCGTAGATCGTCTTGTAATCGACCTCGTCGTAATGGTCGCGAATCGCAAAGGCGAGTTGTTCTTGGCCGAGCGAGAACTGCGCGTCTATGCCGTCTTTATTGCCCCTTGCATCGAGACGTATCCATCGGTTCAGGCTGCTGATGCGGACGGCATTCAAGGCGTGAATCGCATAGCCGGTATCCGGCGTGTCGCCTAATGTGAGGCGCTGGTACGCAAAGCCGGCCGGCACGCCTTTGCTTCTTAATAGCGCAGCCAGCAGATTCGATTTGGCATAGCAGATGCCTTCGCGATACCGCAGCACGTCGGATGCCGCGCACGTTACCCGCAAGCCTTGAATGTCCCACGAATGCGCTATGCGGTCGCGCACGTATTCGTAAGCGGCTTTCACGAAATCGATCTCGGAACGGCCGGCGTCGTACAGCTCGTTGGCTAACGCGGCAATGGCTGCATCCGAGTAATCGATCTCGTCGGTTTCCGTCAAATAATCGTGGAGATCGTTCGATTCCAATGGAAACAAGATCGCACACTCTCCTTCGCGAGGGCTGGATGAATGACGCTCTAGCGGATGCGCATAGAGATGGATTTTGATTAATTATGAACTAATGAGAATAAATATTCAATCCTATTTTTTTATATTGTTGCTTTGTTCCGCCCGCAAGGAGCCTAAGCATAAAAAACGGATGAGTCGAGAATATCTCTCGGCTCATCCGTTTGTCGTTACATGCGGCAAATATCTTTCGGGCAGCCCTCGCAATGGCAGATGTCCCGAAGGTATTGCAAATTTTTAATGATGATGCGGCCCTGCTCGATGGAAATGGCATCCAGCTTGCGGAATTCGCTCAGCATCCGATTGACGCTCTCCCGGGTCGCGCCGATCATATCGGCAAGCTCGGTATTCGTATGCGTCTTCGTAATCAGCGTGTGACCGTTATGCTCCACGCCGTACGTATTGCCGAGCCGGATGAGCAGGGAGCACAGCGCGCCGTGCTTGCCGAACATCATCAGATCGCGGAACTTCGTCTGCGTCATCCGATGGATAAGTCCCATCCACTTCATGAACTCGACCGCCAGATCGCCGTTCTGCCAGAGCAGCACTTCCAGATCCTTCTGGCGAATAACGCCGATGGAGCAGTCTTCGATCACTTCCGCATTAAACACCTGAGTCGATTGACGGAAAGGGTCCACCTGTCCGAACATATCGCCCGCTTGATACATGTATAAAATAAATTGCCGTCCTTCGTCCGTCGACTTCGTAATTTTGATGCGGCCGCTTCGGATGTAATACAGCTTATCGGCCGTTTCGCCCTCGCGAAACAGGAACGATCCGCTGGAAGCCTTCGCGTCGTACATAATTTGCTGCAGCTTCGTTATGCTGTCTGCCGAGAAGCATTCCGTATTCCGGACGTTAATCTCGTTCAATGGCTGTTTCGCATTCATTCGTATGACCACTCCAATACATACGTCTTATCTTCATTATAGTGTGCTTTCCAGCCTTTGGATGTGATTTAGATCACACTATTATGTGAATCCATTCACAAATCGTTCAGACATATAGGCTCTTCGCTGTGATGTAAATCATAGTGGCGCCTCCTCGAAAGGCTTAAGCTAATTGTAGATGAAACCTACTTATACGACAACATTTTCATAACGAAGGAGCGAATGGACAATGGCAATGCGAGAAGAAGAGGTTGTCGTACAGCTAACGGTACAGGATGAGGTTGACGCGCTGGTCGCACGAGCGAAGCAGGCTCAGCAGCAATATATGAAGCTCGATCAAGCGCAGGTGGACCGGATCGTGCAGGCGATGGCGCTTGCAGGCGTCGATCGGCATATGCCGCTGGCGAAGATGGCGGTGGAGGAAACCGGCCGAGGCGTGTACGAGGACAAAATCACGAAAAACTTGTTCGCGACGGAGTACGTATACCATAGCATCAAAAATATGAAGACGGTTGGCATCATCGAGCAGAACGAATACGAGAATTATCAGCTCGTAGCCGAGCCGGTCGGTATTATCGCCGGCGTTACGCCGGTGACGAACCCGACATCGACGACGATGTTCAAAGCGTTGATCGCGGCGAAGACGCGCAACCCGATTATCTTCGCCTTCCATCCTTCGGCGCAGCAATCGAGCGCGGCGGCTGCGTCCACGCTGCTTGCGGCGGCAGCCGAAGCGGGGGCGCCGGCGGACTGCATCCAATGGATCGAGCATCCGTCGGTCGAAGCGACGCAACTGCTGATGAATCATCCCGACGTCGCGCTCGTGCTGGCGACGGGCGGCTCCTCGATGGTGAAGGCGGCTTACAGCACCGGCAAGCCGGCGCTTGGGGTCGGTCCGGGCAACGTGCCTTGCTTCATCGAACGGACGGCGAACGTGCCGCAAGCGGTCAACGATCTGATCCTGTCCAAAACGTTCGATAACGGCATGATTTGCGCTTCCGAGCAGGCGGTCATTATCGACGAGCCGGTCTATGCGGAGGTCAAAAGGCTGATGACGGAGCAGGGCTGCTACTTCTTGAACAAAGAAGAGACGGAGGCGGTTTCCAAGCTTGTCATTAATCCGGAAAAATGCGCGGTCAATGCCGTCATCGTCGGCCAATCGGCGTCGCAAATTGCGAGGATGGCCGGCCTCTCCGTGCCGGCCGATACGAAGATGCTTGTCGCCGAGCTGACGGGGGTAGGCGAAGCGTATCCGCTGTCGGCGGAGAAGCTGAGTCCGGTGCTGGCCTGCTATAAGGTGAAAAATGCGGAGCAGGGCATCGGCCGCGCGGTCGAGGTCGTGAAGTTCGGCGGCATGGGCCACTCGTCCGTCATTCACTCGCAGAGCGACGAGGTGATCGAGCAGTTCGCGGGACGGCTGCAGACGGGACGCGTCATCGTCAACTCGCCGTCGACGCATGGCGCGATCGGCGATATCTACAATACGAACCTGCCGTCGCTCACGCTCGGCTGCGGCTCGTACGGGCACAACTCCACGACGTCCAACGTAAGCGCGGTGAATCTGCTCAACATGAAGCGGGTCGCTTACCGCACGGTCAATATGCAATGGTTTAAAATTCCGCCCAAAATTTATTTCGAGAAAGGCGCGACGCAATACTTGGAGAAAATGCCGGACATTACGCGCGTCATGATCGTGACCGATCCGATCATGGTGAAGCTCGGTTACGTCGAACGGGTCGAATATTATCTCCGTAAGCGGCATCTTCCGGTCGCAATCGAAGTGTTCTCGGACGTCGAGCCGGACCCGTCGGTCGATACGGTCGAGCGGGGACGCGCGCAGATGGCGGGCTTCAAGCCCGACTGCATTATCGCGCTCGGCGGCGGCTCGCCGATGGATGCGGCCAAGGCGATGTGGCTGTTCTACGAATATCCGGATACGAGCTTCGACGCGCTGAAGCAGAAGTTTATGGACATCCGCAAGCGGGTGTACAAATATCCGCGGCTCGGCCGCAAGGCGAAGTTCGTAGCGATTCCGACGACGTCGGGCACCGGCTCGGAAGTCACGTCGTTCGCCGTCATTACCGACAAGCAGAAGGGCAATACGAAATATCCGCTGGCCGATTACGAGCTGACGCCGGATGTGGCGATTATCGATCCGGACTACGTCTACAGCTTGCCGCAGACGGCGGTAGCGGACACCGGCATGGACGTGCTGACCCATGCGATCGAGGCGTACGTCTCGGTAATGGCGAACGACTACTCGGACGGCTTGGCGATGAAGGCGATTCAGCTCGTGTTCGACAATCTGGAGAAGTCGTACGCGACCGGAGACCCGATCGCGCGGGAAAAAATGCACAATGCCTCGACGATTGCGGGCATGGCATTCGCCAACGCGTTCCTCGGCGTCAATCACAGCTTGGCGCATAAGTGGGGCGGCGAATACCATACGGCGCACGGCCGGACGAATGCGATTCTGATGCCGCATGTCATCAAGTACAACGCGCAGCGGCCGACGAAATTTACGTCGTTCCCGAAATACGATCACTTTATCGCCGATCAGCGTTATGCCGAAATTGCGCGCATGCTCGGGCTTCCGGCCAAGACGACGGCGGAAGGCGTGAACAGCTTGATCGAGGCGGTGCGCAAGCTGAACCGGGCGCTGGGCATTCCCGAGAGGTTTCAGGATCTGGGTATCGCCGCCGCGCAGTTCGAGGCGCGTGTCGACTACTTGGCCGATCGGGCGTTCGAGGACCAATGCACGACTGCGAACCCGCGCATGCCGCTCGTCACGGAGCTGGCCGAAGTGTATCGCAACGCATTTTACGGAAGATTCGAGTAGGCTTGCCGGCTCTTGCTCACATCAATTAGGAGGTGCCAATCGGTATGGCGATCGAACAAGCGGAATTAAAAGCGAGCGGCTGGAGAGGGTTTGCCCGCGGCAGATGGGTAAGAAGCATTGACGTAAAGGATTTTATCGACCGCAATATGACGCTGTATACGGGCGATCATTCGTTTCTGGAAGGTCCGACCGAAGCGACGGCGGAGTTGTGGGACCAAGTGCGGGAGCTGACGAAGCAAGAGCGGGATAACGGAGGCGTGCTTGACGTTGACGTCGATACCGTCTCGACGATTACGTCGCATGCTCCGGGCTATATCGATAAAGGGAAAGAGAAGATCGTCGGCTTGCAGACCGACGCGCCGCTGAAGCGGGCGATTCAGCCGTTCGGCGGCATCCGGATGGTGCAGGATGCGTGCGAGGCGTACGGCTATAAGCTTCCGCAGGAAATTGCGGATGTGTTCACCTCCATCCGCAAGACGCATAACCAAGGCGTGTTCGACGCCTACACGACAGAGATGCGAACGGCGCGCAAAGCGGCCATCATTACCGGCTTGCCGGATGCGTACGGGCGCGGCCGCATTATCGGCGACTACCGACGCGTCGCGCTGTACGGCGTGAACCGTCTGATCGAAGAGAAGAAGAACGATTTGCAGCAGTTGGAGGTCGATGCGATCACGGAGGAGGTTATCCGGCTGCGCGAGGAGTTGTCGGAGCAAATCCGCAGTCTCGTCGAACTGAAGGTGATGGCCGCGGCGTACGGATACGATATCGGCGAGCCGGCGTCGAATGCGGCGGAGGCGGTGCAATGGCTGTACTTCGCCTATCTTGGGGCGATTAAAGAGCAGAACGGCGCGGCGATGAGTCTCGGACGCGTCTCGACCTTCCTGGATATTTATGTCGAGCGCGATTGTCGCGAGGGGACGCTGACGGAGCGGGAGGCGCAAGAGCTGATCGACCAATTCGTCATGAAGCTCCGCCTCGTCAAGTTTCTTCGCACTCCGGACTACAACGAGCTGTTCAGCGGCGATCCGACATGGGTAACGGAATCGATCGGCGGCATGGGACTGGACGGCAAGGCGCGCGTAACAAAAAGCTCGTTCCGGTTCCTTCATACGCTGTACAATCTTGGTCCCGCGCCGGAGCCGAACCTGACGGTGCTTTGGTCGACCCGGCTGCCGGAAGGCTTCAAAGCGTATTGCGCCAAAGTCTCGGCGGAGACGAGCTCGATCCAGTACGAGAACGACGACCTGATGCGGCCTTACCACGGCGACGATTACGGCATCGCATGCTGCGTATCGGCGATGAGAATCGGCAAGCAGATGCAGTTCTTCGGCGCGCGGGCCAATCTGGCGAAGGCGCTGCTCTACGCAATTAACGGCGGCGTCGACGAGAAGCTGGGCATTCAAGTCGGTCCGGCCATCGTCCCGATCCAGACGGATGTGCTAAGCTACGACGACGTTATGGGCAAGTTCGATCTCGTCATGGAATGGCTGGCGAAGCTGTATGTAAATACGCTCAACGTCATCCACTATATGCACGACAAATATTGTTACGAGCGGCTGGAGATGGCGCTGCACGACCGGGACATTATCCGGACGATGGCCACCGGTATTGCGGGTTTGTCCGTCGCCGCCGATTCGCTCAGCGCGATCAAGTATGCGAAGGTGCGTCCGATTCGCAACGAGCAAGGAATAGCGGTCGATTTCGCGATTGAGGGCGACTATCCGCAGTACGGCAACAACGATGAGCGGGTTGATGCGATAGCGGTCCAATTGACGGAGACGTTCATGAGCAAAATCGGCAAGCATAAAACGTACCGCGGCTCGGTGCCGACGATGTCGGTGCTGACGATTACGTCGAACGTCGTGTACGGCAACAAGACGGGCAGCACGCCGGACGGCCGCAAAGCGGGCGAGCCGTTCGCGCCGGGCGCGAACCCGATGCACGGGCGCGACCGGAAGGGAGCGCTGGCGTCGTTGGCCTCCGTCGCAAAAATTCCTTACGAAAGCTGCCAAGACGGCATCTCGAATACGTTCTCGATCGTGCCGAAGGCGCTCGGCCGCGAGGAGGATACGCGCATTTCGAACCTTGTCGCGCTGTTAGACGGTTATATGGCCGGCGGCGGCCACCATCTGAACGTCAACGTATTCGACCGGGCGCAGTTACTGGACGCGATGGAGCATCCGGAGCAGTATCCGCAGCTCACGATCCGCGTATCGGGCTATGCGGTCAACTTCATCAAGCTGACGCGGGAGCAGCAGTTGGACGTTATTAACCGCACGTTCCACGGAACGATGTAATCGACGCCGGAGAGGGGCAGACCGATGAAAGGACGCATACATTCGTTCGATACGTTCGGCACCGTAGACGGGCCGGGCATCCGCTTCGTCCTGTTCATGCAGGGCTGCGCGCTGCAATGTCTATACTGCCACAACCCGGATTCTTGGGAGATGAACGCGGGAAGAGCGATGGAAGTGGAGGAGGTATTGGCCGAAATCGAGCCTTATCTCGAATATTACCGCCGCTCGGGCGGGGGCATTACGGTGACGGGCGGGGAGCCGACGCTGCAAGCTCCCTTCGTCGCCCGCCTGTTCGCCGAATGCAAGCGCCGCTGGGGGCTGCATACCGCGCTAGATTCCAATGGCTTCTGCGAGCCGAGCCATGCGCGGCAGTTGCTGGAGGCAACCGATCTCGTGCTGCTTGATCTGAAGCAGCTCAATCCGCAGAAGCATCTTGCGCTGACGAGCCAGCCGAACAACCGGATGCTCGCCTTCGCGCATGAATTGGACCGCATGAGCGTTCCGGTCTGGATTCGCCACGTACTTGTGCCGGGCTGGACGGACGATGCCGACGATTTGCGCGCGCTTGGCGAGTTTATCGGATCGTTGTCGAACGTCGAGAAGCTTGAGTTGCTCCCTTATCACCGGATGGGCGTCTACAAATGGCAGCAGCTCGGGAAGGCGTATCCGCTGGAGCATTGCCCGGTGCCGACGGAGCTTGAAGTAAGCCGGGCCAGAAGGTTGATCGAAGAGGGAAGGCACATCGATTCGCATAACGCGAATGCAGGAGGAATAACGAATGGAGGCAACGCCAACTAGCCGGCATATCGAGCTGGCTTCGTCGAATCCGGATGAGCTGTCGCTGGCGGAAGCAAGGCTTAGACAGGAGCATCGGCGTCTGCGGCAGCAGCTTCGATCGGTCGAGACGGCTGCCAAGGAAGCGATGCTGACGGAAGACCCGGCAACCGGCAAGCGGCTGATCGAACAATTGCAAGGACTGCTAGACCAATTCGTCGCCGAGTTGGAGGAGCATACGGCGTGGGAGCGGACCGAATTGTTCCCGCTGCTGCTCGTTTATTATCATCACGATACGGGGCCAACGATCCGCCCGTCGTTCTGGGTGCTGGAGAAGGAGTATCAGCTTGGCCTCTCCTTCATTCAATCGTTCCGGGAGGCGATTGGCCCGGCGGCTTCCGGCTGCTGCGACCGTTCGAGCCGCAAATGCGCGGCGGAAGCGGCAGCGCATTTGGTTCAAGCCTGTCTCATCTTTAACGACCATTTCACAATGGAGGAAGAGCTGGTTCTGCCGCTGACCGAGAAGGTGCTGACGGACCTCGAATATTTCTTTTCTTAGATTTCAATCCGGACTTATGAGAATAGGGCTGACGTGGAGGTCATGAATCATTGACCGGAGCGTCTGCCCTATTCTGTTATTGCAGTGCAAGATATTCGACCCGATATCGCGGATATGGTACGATGAGGTAGGCTGCTTGTATCGTCTGAATTGCTCAATTGCTCAATTGCTCAATTGGACGATTGCGGCACATCCCTAAATAATAAATCAGGAGTTGTTCCTATTGTTCGCCTACAAAATGATTTCTCGCATCGTCGCGATCGCTGCGTGTATTTTTCTTCTATTTAAAGTAACGGAGACGTGGCAGTATATTTTCTTCTCGGCGGCAGGCCTTGTTATGCTGGTGTCCTTGGTTGTAATGTTCTTGCCTAACAAGAAGCAGCCCCGATAAGAACAAGGTCGAGGTGGAGGTTGACGGATTGTATCCGGTGAGAGGAGCGAGCTGAAGTTGAATAGGCTAATCGTATGCGGGGCGTTAATGGCGGCGCTTATGATTGGAATAACGGCATGCTCCTCGGATAACGGGGCGAGGCGGGAAGCGGATGCAGCGACTGACGGCGGTGCAAGTGCTAATGCAACCGTCGATGCGGCGTGCGAGACGCGACCTCGGACGTTCGAATGGGACGGGCACACGTACCGGTCGATTCAAGAAAGCACCGATGAGGAGCCGATGATGAAGCTCGGCTGGCTCGACTGCCAATCGGGACAAATTGAAGTAAGTGCCCTTTAGCGCCCCCTTAGCGGCACTTATTTCATTCGAAACATTGCACGCAGTCGAATAAATGCTCCGAAGGACCGCTTAATCGTTCGCCGTGTGCTGAAAACTAACGTTGGCTTATGGATTAAGGAGCCGTGCGACACTCTTAATCGGTACTGGAATGGTTAGTGCGTGCCATAAGAGTCTGTTACGGGCGCTTGTTCCATAGTGAGGTATCGGGTTGATCGACCCGCTCGACAGGCGAATCCCACTATGCCTCGTTCCTTCCAACCTCCAAACAACAAAGAAATCCAATCGTCTTTAAAACAAGACGCTGAGATGCCCGACACTTTGGCAAAGCCCTCGCAGCGAGGGCTTTGTTTGCGTATGTCGATTAATGGTAATTAAATGAACGAGACATAGCGAACAACATCTTCCCCGTACATGCACGTATAGGCCCTAGCCTACATATAATGTAGAACCGACTTCGATGCGTGCCGGTTAGGCGAGCGTTCGGACGCTTTGCCGACAGCGCCGGTCTACAACCTGGGGGTGTGCGGTTCATGGGATTGTTCGCTGCTGTTGCGCTGTTCATCAAGCAGCTATCGCTGCTTGTCTCTTACGTCAAAAATAATGCGTTTCCGCAGCCGCTTCATGAGGAAGACGAGATGAAGCATTTGCAGTTAATGGCCGAGGGCAACCAGCATTCGCGCAATTTGCTGATCGAGCACAACCTGCGGCTGGTGGCGCACATCGTCAAAGAGTTGCGGAATTGATTCAAGGTAAAAATGAAGAACAATTGCTCATATATTTTGAAATTAACTTCTCGGTCGAACAACTCCAACCTGGCAGTACAAAAACAAGGAAGTTGATCGAGCACGAGATGCAAGTTAGTTTAGTGTAGGGACGAGTAATATAAAAGACGTACCCTCATTGCGATGGTACGTCTTTTTCTTTATCAGGAAGGTGCTGAATGACTTCGTTTGGCTGAACCTCTAAGTGACCGCAGATCTTATCGATAACCTCAAGAGCCACGTATTCGTTTTTACTCATCTTCGCAAGCGTTGATGTTGAAATGCCGACAGCCTCTCTAAGTTGGGTTTTGGTCAGGTCTTTCTTAACAAGTGTGAGCCAAAGCGGCTTGTATGAAATGGACATACTGTTGTCTCCTCTCGCATATATACTTCGTATTATAAAAACAATTATTCGATAAATCAAATATAATGTTTGACATATGTTTTGATAAGTCTTATATTATGTTCGAGAAGTCGAACAATTGAGCGGAGGGATATAAGATGATAGTAGGATTGGAATGGGATCTGACGATAATTTCGTCGGAGCTGGCTGCACTGGTCGAGACGGAGGTCCAACGATATCTGGATGATAAGTCGCCAAAATACAGAAACGAGTATGCAGTGAATAAACTCGAGATCTATTCTTCGCTACCTGCTAGGGAGGATATAACGGATAAGTTCACCACAATCAGACTTGGACTTGGTCGACGTGGTCATGTGTTTCATGTGATGGAGTTTACTCAATCCTTGAGCGGACATGTTTGGACGGCATACTCGATAGATGTTACCTTTGCACGGGTAGCTTATGAATTTTCAAAGTAGTGATTTTTTGTCCCCCGAATGCCACCTATAAGTGAGAGGACAAAACGGAAGACGACGACGCGCAAAGCACACATGATGGCCGACATCATGGTCGGCTTATTGATTGCGATTCAGGTCGTACCCGAAGATGCCTCGCTCGCTGACGCTGCATAGGCCATTTTGAGCGCTGTAGGTTCACGGGAACAAATGTGCGCACCAACTTAGCGTGTCTTAAATCGGCTTCTAGAGCGTCTAGTGAGGTTGTGTTAAAACGCGGTGGCGGAAGAGAGACGCTTAGCGGAGTTCTGGACAAGTACCATATGAGTACACAAATCTTGTCATTCACGGGAGAGTGGCCCGTGGCCGCGTAACAAATTCGGACATAGCCCTGTGATACGTAATAGCGTTAGGGCAATTAGAGCCTCATTCCGAGGACGGCGGATTGACGGTAGCCGCATCTTTATAAATTACCGTCATGTCTCGGTGATAGGCTGTTCATCCGACACTCGTCCAAGTCAAAGACGGGTGACACCGCGGATTCGGATGTACAGCATCACATATAAGCCAGCTCCGCACTGACGGTGGCACCGTATCGACGAGAGGGGTGATGATCACCCTTATCCTCTAGGCACACACTTGTGGAGCATTACCATTGATAAAGAACGTGTGTTCGGTATATACTTCGTATGAGGTGATGCCGAATGGACGTGAGCAAAAGCAAGAAGCTGAATGGTAACGGGTTCTGGGAGTCGTCACGCATGATGCTGCCAGAGCACAAGCTTGAGTTAATCAAATTGGGTGATAAGGATCGCCAGCATTCACGGCCGAATGTGGACTTCGAGGCTGCTGAGGAGATCGCTGCGGCAGTGTCCAGGTCATATACAGACCAAGTAGAGATTACGATCGTATTGTTTAATCCGTACAGCGATCGATCTGAAACGGGGATCGTAGAGAAAGTTGATCAGTTCAACAGGCGGATTAAGATCGCTGATGAGTGGGTCAAATTCGACGATATCATCGGAATACAATAAAGCCGCGGGATCGTCTCCGCGGCTTTTACCTTACCTTGAATTCGCAATTCTGCTTTACATAGTGGTAATCATCGATCGTGACGCAGAAGTCGTTGTGTGCCTGAATCACGCCGCCGTGAGTGAGTGCTTCGCCGGCTTGGTAGGCGACGACAGTCACGTTATTCATCATTGCCATATCGAGATGGGCGTCGGTCTTAAGTTTGAAACCTGAACGCAATATCATACACCTCCTCCCTAAATGACACAATTCGACGAGATAGAAGGGATTTCCTTCCTGATGGAGAAATGTGTAGATCAGAATGGGGGTGAGTGTATTGGAAGCAGCAAAGTTTGAAGTGCATGATAATGATCTAATTGAAATTCATATGAATAATGAGGCCTTCCCTGCAATTACAGGTCGACAAATGAAGGGGATAGCGCCAAATTGGACAGGTGAATTCAGTCTAGGTGATATCGTTCAGACCGATCTTGGTGAACAAAGAATTTTAGAGTTGCAAGTGAAGTATCCTGATCCGCCGAGTGTGGTTACTACGTATGTGGTGACAATCGGAAATCTATAAACGGCAATTGAAGTCGCTCATTCGAGCGGCTTTTTTATATTTCTGTCGGAGAGGACTGATGATTATGAAAGCCTCCGAGTTGAAGCTTGGCAGCACCTATAGCAACACCAGCAAAACGGCACGATATGAAGAGCGGACATTGATCGCAGAGGGATCGGAATACAAGCCGATTGGTCGTGGTAAGATCGACATTTGCGTGCGGTATCGGGTGGCTGCTGGCAAGCGGATCGGTACAGAATGCAACATGACGCGAGCTGCATTCGCTGCTTGGGCGAAAGTAGAAAAACTCCCTTCCTGACGAGCATGAATGCGAGATAATGAGATTGAATAGCTTTTTAATGGGTTATTCAGGATTTTGAATGAATTGACGTCAATTTTGGCGTTTCAGTATACTGGTCTTGTTCTTCCTCTAACGTTGCGTTAGAACGTCTGCTTTTATATAAATGCGATGCATGCATCGCTACATTGCCTTTAACGACGAGCGTAAGCGCACGTCGTGCTTTTATCTTTGAAAGGGGAGCACGTCAGTGAATCAGCGAATAACTTTAGAACAGATACAAGAGCTGAACGAAGAGCAGAAGGTTCGGTTAAGGGAATGGTGGATGGGAAGCAATCCGAGATTGTCGGATGTTTATGTGCTGAAATTCAAGTACGATGACATCACGCGATATGAAGGTCCTTATCTTAATTCTGGACACAGAGACTTCTTAGCTGATTTCAATACAGGCGAAGCACTACCGCTCTTAACCATCGGTCAGATGATTGATGTGATAGATCAAGGGAAAGATGATCAGATGTGGCATGTCATGGCTGATATCGAGTCTTGTCGAGTCAACGATCTCTGTGATCGTTTATGGGAAACAGTTAAATTGGTTTTGTAATTTAAGGGCAGTTCAACACTTGGTCACTCCATTGCGAGTGGCCTTTTTATTTTGGAGATTCAAACGGGGGTGGTGACATGTAATGCCAAGAGAACGAGATCCGAAACGGAAGCAAGCAGAAAAGCTATGGATTGATAGCGGCGGACAACTCGACCTTGTCGACATTGCGGCGCAACTTGGTATATCACCAGGCACTGTTCGTGGATGGAAATCAAAAGACAAATGGAGCGAGAAGTTAAACGGAACGTTCCAATCGAGTAAGAAACGGAACGCTCCGAAACAAGAACGCTCTAAACCAAAAGCGGAACGGAACACGGGACCGCCTGAAGTTGTGATCGAGAACAATGCTTTAACGGAGAAACAGCGGATATTCGTCATGGAATATATGCGAGACTTCAATGCGACCCGTGCTGCCATTGTAGTTGGATACAGCAAGAAGACGGCTTATTCAATTGGCTGGGAGCTCTTGAGGAAACCTGAAATTCAGGCTGAAATCAAGCGCCAGAAGGAAATGCGTGCTGCTGAGCTCGGTTTGGACGTGCAGCGGATCATCGCTGAGTATATGAAGATCGCATTCGCGGATGTGACCGATCTGCTCGACTTTGGCCAGCGTGAAGTGCAGGTCATGAATGTAGAAGGCAACCCGATCATGAAGACGGTCAACTACGTCGATTTCAAAGATGCAGCTGAGGTTGATGGCACCGTGATCAGTGAGGTTAAGCAGGGCAAGGAAGGCGTGAGCATCAAACTTCACGATAAGATGCGGGCGCTGGAGAAGCTCGAGAAGTACGTCGGCTTCATGTCCGAAGAGGATCGGCTGCGGCTCGATAAGCTGCGAGCTGAGGTGCAGGCGATGAAAAAACCTGATGACGATGATGATCAGCAAGACGACGGCTTTATGGATGCGCTGAGAGGCGCGGCAGCTGAGGTGTGGGACAATGGGCCGACTGAAGCTTAAGAAGCCTGCTCCGTTCCGTTGGAAGCCGTTCTCGCGCAAGCAAATACAAGTGCTTACCTGGTGGATGCCAGAAAGCTCTAATCACGATAAGGACGCCATCATTTGCGACGGATCGGTTAGGGCTGGTAAGACTGTCGCGATGTCGTTCTCGTACATTCTATGGGCAATGGAATCGTTCGATAGTGAGCAGTTCGGTATGGCCGGCAAGACAATCGGCGCGCTGCGGCGTAACGTGATCGGCCCGCTTAAGCGAATGCTTGAATCACGAGGGTATTCGGTTCATGACGATCGGACCAACAACTTGCTGACGATCAGCAGAGGGATGAAGTCGAATATTTTCTTCCTATTCGGCGGCAAAGATGAGAGATCTCAGGATTTGATTCAAGGTTTGACGTTGGCCGGTATGTTCTTCGATGAGGTCGCGCTTATGCCACGAAGTTTCGTTGATCAAGCAGTAGCACGCTGCTCGGTCGATGGTTCCAAGTTCTGGTTTAACTGCAACCCAGCTGGACCTTACCACTGGTTCAAGCTTGAATGGCTTGACCGATTGGATCTGAAGAACGCGCTGCATATCCATTTCACGATGGATGACAATCTGTCGCTTTCGGAGCAGGTCAAAGAGCGTTACAAGCGTATGTTCAGCGGCATCTTCTACAAGCGATACATCCTTGGGTTGTGGGTCATGGCTGAAGGCATCATCTACGATATGTTTGATCCGGATCGGCACGTCAAGCCATCTGAGGTGCGCGGTTATTCGCAGTATTATGTGAGCTGCGACTATGGCACGCAGAACCCGATGACATTCGGTCTATGGGGGTTGCACGGCGGCGTTTGGTACAAGGTCAAGGAGTACCACTATGATGGACGTCAGAAGACGAAGCAGAAGACGGACGAGGAGTATTATAAGGACCTCGAGGCGTTCGTCGGTCCGATCAATATCAAGGCTGTGATTGTTGACCCTTCGGCAGCCAGCTTCATCGCAACGATCCGCAAGCGCGGGCGGTACCTGATCCGGAAGGCTCGTAATGACGTACTCGAGGGTATAAGGAACGTGGCGACGGCGCTGAACACAGGTCGCATTCTGTTCAATGACTGCTGCAAGGAGACGTTCCGGGAGTTCTCGAGCTATTCGTGGGACCCTAAGGCAGCTGATCGCGGTGAAGAGAAGCCGATCAAGCAAAATGACCATCAAATGGACGGAGATCGTTATTTCGTGAACACCATCATTATGAAGCCTGCGGGCGTGTCATTTGATTGATGGACTGCACAGCAAAACGGAGTAATCCGAAGCAATTTCGAGATCACAACTTCTTGGTTTTGAGCTCATTTTTCGATTGTTCCACGCAACGCTAATCGCCGCTGATGGTCGAATATGGCTGAATATGAGGATCGAGACGCTAGACTTTTGTATCAAATATCTAATTTTGTACAGATGTCCGCGCTTTAACGTGTGAAAGAATGGGGGTGTACAACCTTTGCTAACATCTGCAATGCAGTCTATCGTCGATATCATTAAAGCCGGCGCAGCAGCTGCCATGACCATTGAGCAGATCATTGTCAACGAGTTGGCTGAATGGAGAAACTCCGAGGAACGCCGGAGCATGCTCGACGCTGAACGATATTATCGAATGCGGCCGGACGTCCTTAACAAGAAGCGAACCGCGATTGGTGAGGACGGAGCCATGTACGATGTAAAGCTTCTCGCTAACAATAGGCTCGTTCACGGCTTCTTCAGGAAATTGGTTGACCAGAAGGTTGGTTATTTGCTCAGCAAGCCGATCAGTATTAAGACAAACAACAAAACATACCAGGACTTGTTAACCTCGCGCTTTGTGGATAACAAGTCTTTTTTACGTCTGCTCAAGTCACTCGGCAAAGAGGCGATCAAGAAAGGCAAGGCGTGGCTGCACGTTTATTACAACGAACTGGGCGATCTATGCTTCAAACTGCTGCCATCTGAAGAAATATTCCCGCTGTGGAAGGATGCTGCTCACACGGAGTTGGATGCTGCTATCCGGACATATGAGATCGAGGTATACAGCGGGACTAGCAAGCAGCGGGTCACTAAGGTCGAATATTGGGACACTACAGGTGTCAAACGGTATGTACTGGAAGACGGCGGGAGGCTTATTCCAGACGTTGAGGTGGAGCAGGAAACAGAATCGCACTTCGTAGGTGTGGATGCTGAGGGCAAGGAGACACGCCTGAATTGGGAGCGAGTGCCGTTCATCTGCTTCAAATACAACGAGTTGGAACAGTCGCTGCTGGAGCTTATCCGCTCGCTAGTCGATGATTACGACTCCAAGAAGTCGTCCAACTCCGATAACATCGACGACCTGCCGAATAGCATCTTTGTCGTTACGAATTATGACGGCACAGACCTTGGGGAGTTTCGTCGGAATATCTCCACTTATCGGGCTGCGAAAGTCACGGATGATGGCGGCATCGATACCATTAGCATCGAGATCGATACTGAAGCGTATACGAAGCATCTTGAGCAAAACCGTAAGGATATATACGAGTTTGGCCGTGGTGTCGATACACAGTCAGAGAAATTCGGGCAGAGTCCAAGCGGTATCGCACTGAAGTTCCTGTACGCTGACCTTGACATGGATGCTAACGAGATCGAGACGGAGTTCCAGGCTGCATTAGAGCAGCTGTTATGGTTCGTTGACACGGACCTGGCCAACAGTGGTGTAGGGGATTTTGCCGATGAGCCTGTTGAGTTCGTTTTTAACAGGGACATCGTCATCAACGAAACTGATTCCATTAACAATGCCAAGAGCAGCGTCGGAGTCATCTCTGATGAGACAATCGTGGCGAACCATCCTTGGACCACAGATACCAAGTCTGAGCTCGACCGCATCGCGAAGCAGAAGCAGCAGGCATTTGAGGAAGCTCAGGCATACGGCGGCTTGGGAGGTAATAAGGACGATCCTACAGCTGGCAGTGGAGCTGGAACAGGATGAAAAGTGACGCCTACTGGTCGGGCCGTCTTGATGCGCTGAATGAGTCACAGCTAGGCAAGGGTGAGGATTATGTCCGGAGGATGCAGGCTGAGTACGACAAAGCAATGGCATCGCTGCAACGTGATATCGACGTATTCTATAAGCGATTCGCGGCCAACAACGGTATCGTAGACATGCATGCTGCCCGACAGGTGTTGAAGGCAGGCGAGTTGAAGGAATTCAAGTGGTCGGTCGAGGAGTACATCAAGGCTGGTCGTGAGAATGCCATCGATCAGCGCTGGATGCGGGAACTTGAGAATGCATCGATCCGTGTCCGTGTGACCAGGCTTGAAGCGCTGCAGACACAGATGCAGCAGCACATTGAGATGTTATCTGCTCGCAAGGAGATAGGCGCACGCGAGGTCCTCGGTGGTATTTACCGCGACAACTACTATCGATCGATATTCGAGGTCCAGAAAGGCCTTGGAGTGGGTTCGTCATTCGCGCAGCTGGACGAGAAACATATTGAGAAGCTGCTGTCGTCGCCCTGGGCGCCTGATGGAGCTAATTTCAGCGGTCGGATCTGGAAGGATAAGACGAAGCTTATTACTGAGCTTCGCACAGCGCTGACTCAGAGCCTGATCCGCGGCGATTCGTCAGATAGGGTCATTGCCGCGTTCGCAGAGCGAATGGGCGTCTCACGATCGGATGCAGCGCGCTTGGTTATGACGGAATCGGCGTTTATCTCAGGCCAGAGCAGGCTTGATGCTTACAAGGAGCTCGGGGTCGAACGCTATAAGTACACGGCCACGCTGGATACGCGTACGTCTTCTATCTGCCGTTCAATGGACGGAGAGGTTTATCCGATCTCTGAGGCACAGGCAGGCGTCAATTACCCGCCGTTGCATGCGCATTGCCGCTCGACTACGATTCCTCATTTTGAGGACAACGTGAAAGAACGCGCAGCCCGAGACGAGGCAGGCGAGACATATAACGTTCCAGGTGATACAACGTACAAGGATTGGCACAGGGAGCATGTTGAGCCGGATACCCCGTTAAAGCGCGGAGACGACGAGAGCGGAACGCCTGCCAAGGGTACTGGCAATGAACCGCAGTCGCCTGCACCAGCACCAAAGGCGCCAGAACCACCGCCAGCGCCAGTTGTTCCCGAGCCTGCACCTAGCCCGCAACCGTCGCCTGTAGCGCCAGAACCACCGCCTCCGAAGCTTGTAGACGAAATAGATACACCTACACCGGAGATCGTTGAGGAGCAGATCAAGGAATACGAGAAGACTCTGCGGAAAGAAGCCGAAGAGCATGCCTATGTGGTTACGCCGAAAGGCGAGGTATACCATGCTGAGGGCAAGAAGTCAGAGGTTGAAATCAGTCCAATCGGAAAGTCTAAGCTGAAGGATAGCATCGTGACGCATAATCATCCGGATGTTGCCGGAGAGCCGGGCGGATCGTTCAGTCGGCAGGATGTCATAGCGTTTCTAACGTACGGTATGCAGGAATTGCGCGCTGTCGACTCGAAGTACACGTATAAGCTGGCACGCAAGCCCGGAACAATGTTTGATCTATCCGTTGAGTCTGTGCTGCTTTTGCTCGAAGAGGCCAAGCACAACTATCGTGCGAAGATGACCATAGAACAGTTGCTAGCCGGTTATGATGCAAAGCACTTAACGATGATCGAGCTTGCAGCGCTAATCGAATCGCTTATTTACGAGAGGAGTGAGTCCAACTGACGAATGAACTGATTGCGAAGGCACTAGCTGAACATCGGGCGAAGCTCGGTGATAAGCAGTTCGAGGCGCTGATCGACGAGATCGCTGCAGTACGGGTCGAATATCAAGCCAAGATCGATGCGCTGCCGTCGATTCCAGACGGCACGCTTGATGGCAATGTATTGGAGCTCCGGCAGCTCGAGCGAGATGAGACTATGAAATGGGTATTGATAAAGCAGAAGTACGGGATCTGAAGCACACCTTCTTACAAGTTGGGATGGTTACTGTTTCAGGTAATAATATAAGTATTGGAGAGAGAGGAGGTCACCTACGTGAAACAAAGAATTACGATCGAACAACTGAACGAATTGACGGAACCTCAAAAACAAAGGCTTCAGGACCGATGGAAGATCGATCAGGAGTATGGACTTTTAGAACTGATCGTAAATAATAACCAAATCGTCATTCCAGACGAATACGACGAAGATAAGGGGATATTCAACTATGCGGCATGGGAAGCGCATAAATCGGAATGTCTTCCGTTGCTCTCCGTTGGTCAGATGTTCGAAATACTGGCTGATATTAAAGAGGCTGAATACCTAAATGAGATTGATGTAGCAATAGAGATGTGGACGCCCGATGATACGTGCGATGAATTGTGGAAGTTAATGAAGAAAAATCTGTAAGGGTCACTCCTAGCGAGTGGCCTTTTTGTTTGCAGTCTTTCGGCGCCGCAGACGTTAAAGAACGGGCAGCGACCGGACGCGACCGGGATACCAAGCGATGAGAGGATGAGAGATATATGGATTGGTTGAAGAAGCTGCTTGAAGGCAAAGGGCTGTCGGAGGAACAGATCACGGCGATTGTGGGAGGTGTGGAGGGCAACTACGCGGGCTACGTACCGAAGCATCGGTTCGATGAAGTAAACGAAGCCAAGAAGAAGGCCGAGACGGATCTGAAGGACCGCGACAAGCAACTTGATGATCTGAAGAAGACAGCTGGAGACAACAAGGAACTACAGGATCAGATCACGCAGCTGCAGGCTGACAACAAGACGGCCAAGGATAAGTACGAGGCCGATCTGAAGGATCTACGCCTTAACACTGCTCTTAAGCTGGCGCTGACTGGTCAAGCTCATGACCCGGACATCGTTGCGGGGCTGTTGGACAAGACCAAGATCGAACTCGATGATAACGGCGCCGTTAAGGGTGGATTGGAAGATCAGGTTAAGAGCCTTCGAGAGAGCAAGGCTTTTTTGTTTGTCCCGCAACAGCAGCAGGCTGGTGGCGGTCAGCAGCAGTTTAAAGGTGCGAAACCGCACGAAAGCGGCGGCGGTGCAGGTGGTGGTCAGGTAGCCAATCCGTGGAAGAAAGAGTCATTTAACCTGACGGAGCAAGGGCGTATCCTGCGCGATAATCCAGAACTCGCGCAGCAATTGCGAGACGCTGCGAAGTAAGGGGTGACTGGAATTGGCGAAAGTAATTCGGCTAAATACACCGCAGAACGACATGATCGAAGCGCTAGAACTCCTGCTCGAGAAGGCGAAGGCAGGCGTCATTGAGTCGTTTGTTTTCGCAGGTAAAGACAAGACAGACGGAAACATCGCAACTTCATGGGGCAACTGTGATGTCGGTGAGCAACAAGAGCTATGCTCGCATCTACAGGTCGACATCATGTTCCGAGTTGTGCAGGCCAATGCCGATCGGTTAATTGAGTAGTTTTTAGCAGTATAAATCTAAAAAAGAAAGTAGTGTGATTTTAAATGCCGGCTACAAGAATTGCGGACGTTATCGTCCCTGAAGTATTCAATCCATATGTAATCCAACGTACCGCTCAATTGTCTGCTCTAGTACAGGCGGGAATCATCGTAGCGGATCCAGAATTGGACAGACTGGCTGCGACGGGCGGTACGATCCTGAACATGCCGTTCTGGAATGACCTCACTGGCGGTTCAGAAATATTGAGTGATACAGCACCCTTGACAGTCAATCCTATTACGGCGGCAAAGGATATGTCCCGCCTTCATGGCCGTGGTAAAGCGTGGGGTGCGAATGATTTATCAAAAGCACTGTCTGGAGACGATCCTATGAAGGCAATCGCCGACCTTATTGCCGAGTGGTGGAATCGAGATAGACAAGCAATGCTATTCAGCACATTGAAGGGTGTGTTCTCTTCCGCATCAATGTCTGGCAACGTACATGACATTTCGGGATTGTCGGGTTCGGCTTCGACTATCAGTGCGTCTTCTACTGTAGATGCTCAGCAAAAGCTTGGTGATGCGGCTAGTAAATTAACTGCATTTAGTATGCATAGCGCTGTATACGGAAAACTCCAAAAGGATCAATTGATCGAGTACCAAAAAGATCCTGTGACTGGAGTTGAAATCGAGACATACCTCGGTAAAAGAATCGTTCAGGACGATGGTCATCCAGTTTCAAATGGAGTATATACCACTTACCTGTATGGCACCGGAGCTATTGGCTTTGGCAATGGAGGTGCGCCAGTGCCTACAGAGACAGATCGCGATAGCCTTCAAGGCGACGATATCGTAATTAATCGTAATCACTTTATCCTTCATCCTCGCGGTGTTAAATGGGTGGAAGATAGTGTGGCCGGTAAATTCCCGACAAACGCCGAGCTCGAGAACGCCGCTAACTGGTCCCGTGTGTACGAGAACAAGAACATTCGTATTGTCCAGTTCAAGCACAAACTGTAGGAGGCGGCTGCTATGAGTCTGAAAGATTTACTCGGACGCACAACACCAGTCGGCAAGACACACGGCCTGATTGATTACCTGCTAGTTCAGCAAAAAGGTTTGTCGGGGGACATGGCGCTTGCCGTGTCTCCAGCAACCTTGGGCTCAAAAGCATCAACAGTAAATGCTGCAATCGGCTCGAATGGGAAATTCGTGCGGCAAGTAACGATTCAGCTGCAAACGGCTACGGGCGAGCTGCATGATTGGTTTAATGGCACGTTTGCAGTTGCTGTCGCTAAAACTGGCAGCGGTACCGTTGCACTTGCAGGCGGGATTACTTCCGCTACCTTTGTTAACGGCGTTGCGACAGTCTCGCTGGAGTACACAGGAACATGGGCTGCAGCTGACACCACGACGCTGACCGTAACGGGTGGAACGAAGCTTGGATATACGATCAACAACAAGACGAGTGTCGACACATTGATTGCGTAGAGGAGGGACAAATCTATGAGTCTCACAGGCTTTAATAGATCGAGGCGGGCAGCGTATGAGGCTTCCCGTCTCGCTGCTGAGCAGGAGCAGACCGCGGCGGATGATGAACAGCGATTGACTGAGCTGAGAGAAAGAGCCGCGGCTATTGGAGTTCCCAATGCTAAGCAGAAAGGCGAGAAGCGGCTGCTCGATGATATCGCCGAGATCGAAGCTGCACAAAGGCTACAAGAGCTCAAGCTTCAGGCAGCAGAATTGGGTATCGAGCTCACTGATGAAGCCAGTGCTGATGATATACTCGCGCTGATCGAGGTACATCAAGCAGCGGTAGCTGGCGATAACGGCGATGGAAACGTACCGGAATAAGCTCAAGACGCTGCTGGGCATACCTCTTGATGATACAAGCCAAGATGGCCAACTCGACTTTGCACTGGAGACGGTAATAGCCGCAGTACTGGCGAACATCAACCATACTACAGTGCCCGTAGCTCTCGATAATGTCGTTGTTCTGATTGCTCGTGACTTCTGGCGTGCTGAAAAGGCCAAGGATGACCCAACAAGCCTGCCGCAGACGGTGCAAAGTGTTAAGCGCGGCGACGTGACGACGACGTTCTCAGCGCCGATCTCGGGGGCGGGGCCGGGAGCTGCTTTCGTTCAAGCTTACGAGGGGCAGTTGAAGGCGTATAGGAAGATGAGGTGGTAGGCATGGCGTTTGGTAATCCGGCTGCGGAGCGCGCCGCTATCGAGGCGACATACGACGGTATGTGCTCGGTTTGGGAGTATAAAGACGTAAAGGACCCGGTTACACATGTGACCCGTCAGCAGGCTGTAGCAGTGCTTGAAGATCAGCCATGCGCGTTATCGCAAACCAAATTGACCACGACCAGCCAGACGGAGGCAGCCAATGAGATCCTGTATGATGCCAAGCTTTTTATCTCGCCAGATGTAACGATTGCGGCCGGCAGCTGGATCCGCGTCCAGCAGGATAGCATGGATTACGAATTTGAGCAGGTTGGCGAGCCGTTTCGGTACCCCACGCACCAAGAGGTCATGCTGAAGCGCAAGGTGAAGGCGTAATGACTGGCTTAGGCGGCTTCGACTTTCGGGACATGAAGAAGCTGCAGAAGCAACTCAAGCGGATGCAGAGGGAATACCCCGGCTTTTTAGAAGCTTGCATCCGTGAGCTTGCAGCGAGACTGCTGGCAAAGACTGTTGCACGTACTCCTGTCGACACGGGCGAGCTGCGACGGAGGTGGACGATCGGCGCCATACAGCGCATACCGAATGGCTACCAGGTCGAGGTCATCAATCCGGTCGAATACAGTATGTACGTCGAGTACGGCCATCGGACACGGGACCATAACGGATGGGTAGAGGGCCGCTTTATGCTAACGATCTCTGAGCGCGAGATACAAGAGGAGATGCCTGCGTTTTTGGAGCGCAAGCTGCAGAAGTGGATTAATCGAAATATGGGGCGGTGATGTCTGGTGGAAGAGATCAAGCTCGCAATAATCAACCGGCTCGCGGACTACAATGCCGACGTGACGATATACGACGAACGCATTCAGCAAGGCTTTCAGGAGCCGTGCTTTTTTGTGCTGTTGGTAGATGGCTCGCAGCAGCGAGGGATTAATCGCCGCATCAGGGCTGCCCTGTTCGATGTTCACTATTTCCCGCCAGCTGACGCATCTCCTCGCGAAGCCTGTGAGCGGATGGCGGCTAGCCTCTATGAGGCGCTGGAGTTCGTCGAGCGGGATGCAGGCAAGTATCGGGCTGTCAGCATGAAGCACCAGGTCGTAGACGGTGTACTGCATTTTTTCGTAAGTTTCAGCGTCCACATGATGCTCGAGAAGCCTGTTACACATGCATTGCAAACAGTTGAATTGGAGGTGCATACGAAGTGACGATAGCTAAAGAACGCGCGACAAGCGCGCAGGAGCCTGCGAGCGAAGCGGAAGCAGCTCCGTCCTATACGAAGGAGCAGTTTTTATCATCTGGTCGCTACGCGGCGCACAGGGACGTCCTGAACGTTCTTCTCGTAGATGAAAAGCTATACACGCATGACGAAGTTGAAGCGCTATTGAGCGAATTTATGAAGAAGGAGGCGCGATAGATGGCAGGCGGAACATGGACCTCTCAAAACAAGGTGAGACCGGGCTTTTATGCAAACACAGAAAGTGAAGGTCAATCGCTTGGCGCAATGGGAGAGCGTGGAGTTGCCTCGATAGCACTTTCGCTGTCATGGGGCGATTCAAAGAAAATAATCCCGATTGAGGCAGACACAGACGTGTTCACGGTGCTAGGCTACGACATCACAGCTTCGCAGCTGCTGCTGATTAAGGAAGCGCTGAAGCGAGCGAAGACGCTCCTGCTGTATCGCCTTAACACAGGAACGAAGGCGGCTGTCACTGTCGGTTCGCTGACGGCAACGGCGAAGTACGGCGGTGTCAGAGGCAACGACATCAAGGTCGTTATTGTCGCCAACATCGACGACGCTGCGAAGTTCGATGTTAGTACCTACGTCGGTACGCAGTTGGTCGACCAGCAGAAAGCCGTTGCTAATATCGCAGGACTGGTAAGTAACGCTTGGGTTGTGTTCAGCGGCACGGGGTCGTTGACCGCCTCGGCTGGCGCACCATTAATCAGCGGAGCCGATGGCACGACGACCAATGCAGACCATACCGACTATCTGGCTGCTCTGGAGCTTTACGAGTTTCAGACGGCAGCATACAGCGGCACTGATAATACGCTTAAGGGCGTCTATGCGGCCTTCGTCCGCAGGCTTCGTGAGGATGAGGGTAGGAAGGTGCAGGTTGTCGTTGAGAACTATCCAACAGCTGACTACGAGGGCGTAATTGCCGTTAAGAATGGCGTTGTGCTGACCGACGGGACGACGCTAACTGCTGCTCAGGCGGTTGCATGGGTGGCGGCGGCCACGGCGGCGGCAGGCCCTAACCAGGCGCTCACAGCGAGCCAATACGATGGTGCGGTTGATGTCAGCCCTCGATACACCAACACGCAGATTACAGCTGCCCTGGTTGCGGGAGAATTCCTGTTTACCCTTAGCAAAGGGCGGGCAGTCGTTGAGCAGGATATCAACACCTTCAAGAGCTTCACAGCGAAGAAAGGGAAGGTATTCCGCAAGAATCGGGCCTTGCGCGCGCTGGATGGACTGGCTAACGACTGGAAGTCGAATTTCGAAAGTTACCATAACGGGAAGACGGATAACAACGCTAACGGACGAGGTCTGTACCGTAAGGATCTGGTCAAGATTGCTGGTGATTACGAAGGGATCAATGCAATTCAGAACTTCGACCCGCTGGCTGATATCACGGTAACTCCGGGAGACGATGGCGATGCAATCTACGTTGAGGCCGGTATTCAGCCAGTAGACGCGATGGAAAAAGTCTATATGAAAGTGCGGGTGAGATAGGATGTTTAACGCTGGAGATGTAATCTCGGGAAACGAAGGGAAAGCATACGCAACGATTAACGGAGAGAACCATGAGATGTTCTATCTCAGGAACCTCAAAGCAACAGCGGAGAAAACAAAAAAAGCACTGAAACTCCTCGGTAAGCGTGGCGAACAACACAAGGCTACCGGGTGGACCGGTAAAGGAAGTATGACGATCTACTACGCAACATCGATGTTTCGTCAGTTGATGTATCAATATATTAAAACGGGTGTCGATACCTACTTCGACATAATGGTTGTGAACGATGATCCGACATCCAGAATCGGGAGACAAACCATAACACTGTTGCGCGTCAATCTGGACAGTACTGTCATGGCGGCACTGGATTCAGAGGCTGAAGACCTGGAAGAGGATTGCGATTTTACTTTTGAGGATATCGATATGCCAGAAGTTTTCAGAGATCCAGTATAAAGAAGGGATGATCAAGAATGAGTAATGATATGAGTTTGTTTTTTGCAGATGCAATCGAACAGGTTGAGGCAGTACCGTTTGTCGTATCTGATCGGATTAAAGACAAAGAGAAGAAACCCGTTGAGTGGCTTCTGCGACCGATCTCGGAGGATCAGAATGATGTAATCCGGAAGTCCGCTACACGGAAGAATAAGGGGAAAAACGGGATGCAGTTGCCAGAGGTCGACTCGAGTGAATACGTGGCCAAATTGGTCGCGGCTTGCGTCGTATACCCTAACCTGAACGATGCAGAATTGCAGCGGTCCTATGGAGTACGAGGAGCAGATGTTGTGGTCCGCAAAATGCTGCTTTCTGGTGAGTATGCTGCGCTTTGCGAGAAGGTACAGGAGATCAACGGCTTCGATAAAGACGTCAACGAACTGGCGGACGAAGTAAAAAACTGATCGACGAGGGCAACGGTGATTGGAATATTGCCTATTACGCCCTCAACGAGTACCAGATGATGCCGTGGGAGTTCGCTGACCTTCCGCGGCGAAAGAAGGCGGCGCTGGTCGCCATGATTAAAGTCCGTTTGGAAGCGGAAAAAGCCGGGCGAGCTAAAACGGAAGCGAATCGGCCGCGACGTAGGAGGTGAAAGGTTTTATGCCATCGATCCAGGCCAGTCTTGAGCTATTCGATAACTTTTCCCGGCGTTTGACTGATGTGAATCAAGCAATGGAGCGATCAAGTCAGGCAGCGGAAGAACTGCATAACCGATTGCAAAATCATATCACGCTGCGGATCGATACGGGGTCTGCACTAGCGCAGATCGAACAATTGCAGCAGAGAATGCATGGTATGAGCGGATCTGCGCTTAATATCGTCATCAACGGCAATGATGTACTGCACCAGATCGCAGCGATTGAACAGAGGATCCGGTCTTCCTTTACCGGCGCGGTCATTAGCGTCATGTTGGACCCTGGCGCAGTACTGCAGCAAGCGCAGAACATCAGACGACAATTAGAGGCGGAACTTGGACGTATTATCATCCAGCTGCAGATCCATATGCCGCAGCAGCTAGAAGCGATGTTCACAAACCTTCAGCGTCTTGTCCTGCAGTTGATTCGGGCGACGAGGCAACTTCGAGCCCAGTCGTCTAACGCGAACCAGTTAGCAGAGGCTCTGCGCCGCATTGAGCAGTTAGAAGAGCGAATCAATCAGCTGCAAGGACAGCTTAATAACCGTATTCGCGACGGAGGGCATGCAGCAGGTGGACTGCTGAGCAATCTACAGGGAATCCTAGCAACCTATTTATCTATTCAGGGATTGCAAAGTTTGCTCAAGAGTACCGTCGGGGGCGCAATGGTACAGCAGCAGATGGTCGATACGTTCTCGGCCCGAGCGGGTAGTGAAGAGCTCGGTGCCGCCATCTACAACAAAATTGTTGAACAGGCTCTCGCGCTTAAGCAAGACGTCAACGATGCGCTGACCGGCACCATGTCGTTTGTCTCAAATACGATGGACCCGACGCAGCTCGCTCAGTTAAATAAGTTAGCAATGCGGCTGCAAAAGCTAAACCCATTCGAGAACCTCGAGGGTGCTGCATTCTCCATGAAGGAGCTCCTTTCCGGCGACTATACTTCCATCGTCGAACGCTTTAACATCGGCCGGACCACTATCAAGAACAGCGACGCTTTAAAAGCCGGCAAGGCTGGAGATATCGATGGGTTTATTAAGGGTATGGATAAATTGCTTAATCAGCAGAACATGAGCGAAAAGGCGTTCGAGAAGATGCTCGATTCGCCGGCTGCGAAATGGCAGGGCATTATTAATAGGTTTAAGTATAGCCTCGCTGAAGCAGGACAGGGCGGGCTTAAAGCTTTTGAGCCGCTTTTCGACAAACTTGAGAAGGCGTTCGAGTCAGGAAAGCTTGATAGCTTCTTTAGAACGTTACAGGCGGGCCTTACGATCTTTGCAAGTATGATGTCGTCTGCAGTAGATGGCGCTTTGAAGTTTTGGGATATCATGAAATCCAATCCGGAGATTGCGACCGCTGCAATGGTAGCAAGCGGTTTGATACTCATTGGGTTGCTATGGGCGATGGTCGCACCCGTGGTTGCGCAAGCAATAGCATGGGCCGCAGCCTATTGGCCGGTTTATTTAATCGCAATTGCGATTGGAATTGTGGTTGCTGCGCTGCTTTATCTCGGAGTTACCGGACAACAAATTGTCGGTTCCGTCGTCGGGTACTTCTACTTTCTATATGCAACCATTTACAATATCATAGCCGATGTTTGGAATTTGTTTGCAGTGCTTGCTGAGTTTCTTGTTAACTTATTTATCGACCCCGTATATGCGATCAAGAAACTCTTCTACGATTTGAACATGATGTTCTTGGGGAACATGGCGAATATGCTTACAGCCGCTGAATCGTTCGCTGGCGGATTTATGAAAGTTGTGCTCGAAGGTGTAAATGGCATAATTAAGGGTCTCAACTGGATGGTCGAAGCTATGAACAAGCTGCCTGGCGTGGATATCCCGACTGCAAAACTTTTCGACGTTGATAATGTACACGCAATGAGCGATGGCATTAAGTCAATGATGAGTAAGCTCGAGGCGCCGACGTCGGACAAGAACGTGTATCGAGCAGCACGCATGCAACAGATGGACCTGGCATCGTCATTCAGTAAGGGTTACAAGGTCGGAGAAGGAATGTTCAATAAGCTGGAAGACACTGCGCGTAAAATTGATGGGTTTGGAAAAGACCAAAAGGGTGATGGCAAGCTACCGAACATCGACAAGGTCGGAACAGTCGGATCGATAGGTGATACCGTCGACATCTCGAGCGAAGATCTGAAAGTCATGCGCGACTTGGCTGAAATGAAAGCCATTCAGAACTTTGTCACGTTGACGCCGACAGTACACGTTACGACGGGCCCGGTTACGAAAGATGTTGACGTAGACGAAGTGATCGAGAAGATCGTACACAAATCCACCAGTGAAATCGAATCATCAGCCCAAGGGCTTTTTGTCTAACACAGCGCAACCTCCTGTGATACAATATGTATAATCGGAAAAATATATCATGAGAGGGTGTGTGAAGGCGGTATGTCGAAGATGCTGAAGAGGCTAGGTGTCTTTATCCTGATCTGTGGAGTGTACGGCTTTATTATTAGCGGATTACCAGAAGACATAAAAACTTCTCCTGTACCAGTCATTTTATTAATTGTTCTAATCATTGGATTTTTTGTTGTAATTAAGAGAAACAACCGTGGAGAAGAAGATCGTCAAACGGGGGTGCTCAGAAGATTCAAGGGACTTCATATGCACGGCCTTCCCGTTCAGCAACTTTCCATGACAACCCTAAAATTGACGAATGACAAGCTGTGCCTATCGGTTAAGAACAACACTTTCGAAATTGAACTGAGAAACATAAAGATTGCTGCGGCGATGACTCAATCTGACTTAGCTTTGGTTGATAAAAGTGTAGCAGGAAGAGCCGTTGTTGGCGGCATACTGTTAGGTCCCGTTGGTGCTATTGTCGGTGGCATGAGTGGTATAGGTGCTAAGAAACGGCGAGGCAATTACTTAATAATTAATTACGTCAGCAGCACGAATGAATTATCTTCATTGGTTTTGGATGGCGGTGCAATATCATCCGCTCGAAAATGCGCAACTGTAATCAATAAAGTGGCTGCAGTCGGCACAGTATCACTTTAATAATAGGACGCCTCTTTCTTATACAGAGAAGAGGCGTTTTGTGCTTATAACATGAAAGGTGGGGACCACATGTCGACTCAACCATTTACAATGTTCATCGGCTGGAACAACATGGCGGAGGGGTGGCCTTTCCCCGTGCTCCCAGAGAAAATAAATATCCGAGATGCCGGTAGTGGTAAGGATTACGACATTATGGAGGTCGGTAAGATTCACGTTATCGAAAAACCGGAACTCACCGAGATCGGCTTCGAAAGTTTCTTCCCAGCAGTCAATTCCTCATTCGTATCTTCCTCTTCCGGGTGGGCAGATCCACATGAATACGTTAACTACCTGAATAAATGGAAAGAAAGTGGCCATCCAGTTCGGTTTATATATGTAGGTAGTGATCCCGATAACGATAAATACAAGATTAATCTAGCCATGTCGATCGAATCCTTTGAACGCTGGGAAGAAGGGGGCTCACCGGGTGATATTTATTTTACGCTCAAGCTTAAGCAATATCGCTTTTATGGGGCGAAGCACATTACTGCTGTTAAGCAAGCGAACGGTTCAACACTCCTGAAAAAAGAGGCTGCTAAGCGACCAGACGAGCGTGTAAAGACAACGACATACACGCTAAAGCCTGGAGATACGCTTATCAAGGTTGCTAGGCTTGTTTACGGCGACAGCAGCCGTTGGAGAGAGATTCAGACACTCAACAACATCAAAGACTGGGAAATCAAGCAGTTAAAAGTTGGAAGGGTACTTCAGCTACCGAAGTGAGGAGGGAGGAGGGAGATACTTGCTTGAGGTCATACTTGATAACCGCAACGGAACGCTATGGGACATATCTGGTATCTGCTCCGAGATCTCATGGAAAACGAGCAGGACGGGTAAGCCTTCCTCCGTAGATTTGACGTTTATAAGCGACGGACTCTATCAGGATAAGGCATTCACGGTCAATACAGGCGATGTCCTTCGGATCCGTAAAGACGGTCAGGGGCTGTTCTGGGGTTATGTATTCGAGGTGGAAAGCGGACGCGACGAACAAGTCTCACTTAAGGCATACGATCAACTGCGCTATCTCAACGAATCGGACACCTATGTCAGGATCAATGTTACCGCCGATCAAGTTATCCGTGATAATTGCGCTGTAGGCGATTTGAAGCTCGGAACTTTGGCTCCGACCGGATACGTCATCCCCAAGGTGCTCGAGGACGGCCAGAAGCGGCTCGATATCATCTATCGGGCTCTCGATAATACAATGATCGCTACAGGGCGCCTGTATGTCTTATACGACGATTACGGTAGCCTGATGCTAAGGGATGTCGAGGACATGACAATCGATCTTATTCTCGGCGACGGCAGCCTTGTATATGACTATCGCATCAAGCGATCGATAGATAGCGACACCTACAACCGTATTAAACTCGTGCAGGATAATAAAGAGTCAGGCAAGCGTGATGTATACATCACTCAGGACAGCTCGACCATCGCTCGCTGGGGGCGTCTACAATACTACCAAAAGGTTGATGACAAGCTTAACCCGGCTCAGGTACAGGCGATAATGGACGGACTGATCCAGCTTAAGAATAGAGAGACGCAGCAGTTTAAATTGGATGCACTCGGTTTTGTCGGCATGCGGGCGGGAGTCAAAGTGCAAGTGACGATCTCCAAGCAAAAGATAAATAGCTATTTCTTAGTCGATGAGTGCACGCATCAATTTTCGGGGGAGGATCACACGATGAAGCTAACATTGAGGGTGTACGGATGAGCAGCATGAACGATCTGATTAAAAGGGTAACAAAGGGCTATCTCGAATCGCTTAAGCTAGCTGATGTCCAATATGGAACGGTTACACGAACGAATCCTCTCGAAGTGACGGTCGAACAACGACTTGCGCTGACAGAGGATTTTTTGGTTGTACCGGAGCATATGACGTCATACACGATTCCATTGGGCGATCAGCAGGTCATTATTCGGCGTGGGTTGGAGACAGACGATAAAGTCGTTTTGGTCCGCGAGAACGGCGGGCTTAACTATGTAATAGTAGGGAGGTTGATGACATGATTTTGCCTTCAGGGGCGGCTGATGACACTGCTATCGAGCAAGAAGAGCAGACGAGTAGAACATATCGGATCGATATTGATTTGGCACCCCCCGGCATGATCGATGGTATCGACGCGGTGCGACAAGCAGTAACCCATATTCTTAATACTAATCGCGGCGAGTATCCAATTTACAGCTATGATTACGGTTTTGATGGATCATCAATCAATGTTAATGACCGGTCGACGTTCCAGGCGGAGCTGATCCGTCGTGTACGCGAGGCGCTTTTGTACGACGACCGCATTACTGCCGTAGATGATTTCCGCTTTTCGTATTCTGGCGACAGCGCGCTGGTGAAATTTATCGTGACAAGCCGCTTCGGCCAGTTTGCCACTGAGAAGGTGGTGGGTCAAAGTGTATGAGGATCAAACATTTGAAGTCGTCTTGAAACGTCTGCTCAGCCGTGTGCCGGACAATGTCGACAAGCGCGAGGGCAGCGTGATTTATAACTCACTTGCTCCAGCAGCAATGGAGATAGCAGATATTTATGCAGAGTTGGATCGGCACCTGACATTGCGGTTTACAGGGACATCAGGCAGCACCTATCTGGACCTGAAGGTAGCCGATCAGGGAATAGTACGAATCCAAGCGACTTACGCGCTGCGTCGCGGCTTGTTTTATGACAGCACCAATGCGCTAATAGATATCCCGCTTAACAGCCGCTGGTCGATTGCGGACCTCATGTATACCGCAGTAGAACGTGTCTCTATAGGTCATTATGTACTCAAGTGCGGGACAAGAGGAGAGATGGGCAACAAACCCTATGGGACATTGTTACCGATCGACTATATCGCAGGATTGGCGCGAGCGGAACTGTCAGACGTTTTATCTGCTGGGGTTGAGGCAGAAACGGACGAGTCACTACAAGCACGTTTTGACCTAGAAGTCCGAAAACGGCCAGCCAGCGGTAACAAGGCGCATTACGCAAAGTTGGCTCGTGAAGTGGCTGGAATCGTAGATGTGCGTGTACAACGAGCCTGGAACGGCCCCGGGACGGTAAAAGTCGTCCTCTTAGGCGATAACAAGCGAGCTCCAAGTGATTCAACTGTCGCAGCAGCGAGAGCGCGGATACTCGAGGAGATTCAGCTCGACAGTGACGGAGCGATTACTGTTGTAGGCGTTACGGAGGCTATGGTCAGCATCTCTGCGAAATTGACGCTGAGAGCAGGTGGTGTCCTCACGGAAGCAGTGGAGCAGATCAGATCGACGGTGAGCGCCTATCTGGCAGCTTTAGCATGGACAGACACAGTCGTCCGCTATAACAAGATCGGCGAGGCGCTGTTGGACGCGGTAGACGTGCTGGACTACGCCGATCTGCGGGTTAATGGCGGTACTGCAAATCTTGAGCTTGCAGACGATCAGGTGCCAGTAATGGGCGCCGTTAATATGACATTAGGAGTGTGACAATATGCCAGGGAAATCTGATTGGCTTGAAAATCAAATATTGAATCATGTATTACGCGGCACGACTTATACGCCGCCTTCGACGCTATATATTGGACTCTATACGTCCGATCCGACAGATGCAGGCACGGGAACGGAGATTTCAGGAGGCGGTTATGCGCGACAAGCGATTACCTTCACTGTCTCGACAGTTGGCAGCTCAAGCAACTCTGCAGATATACTTTTTCCCGTGGCTTCAGCAGCACAAGGGACAGCAGGTTACTTTGGTATCCTCGACGCGTCGATCGCCGGTCACCTGCTCTACTATGGACCATTGACGCCGAACAAGTCCATTGCTATTGGCGATCAAATTAAAATCGCTGCTGGGACACTTACGATCACAGAGGACTGAGGTGGTCAACTATGGCTGTACTTGATACAGGTGGCACTTCAGCAGGCAGCAGTGGGGCGGCAGGTGCTCAGATCTTGGTCAAAGGCCAATCTGGTACCACTATGGCTATAAGCAACGGATTAGGCGCAATGACCTTAATTAGCACTTTTGCAGGAAGCTCTGCCGGATATGCTGATACATCTGTTCAGTTGATTCGAATATCAGAGAGCATTGGCACATCCGCTGGAACTGGGAATGCAACTGCATCTGCTATTAGGCTGTATAATCCAATTGGATTGGCATCTGGCAAGTCAGTAATCACGCCACTCATAACGGTCAAATATGGCGTCTTAAGCGGCGTTTCCTCGGGATCCACTGTTGTTGAAGCATATATTGCAGATCGCGATGTACTAGCATCTTTGAGTGCCGCTCTACCGCCATTCCTAAATGAGTCAAAGACAATTAGTAGCATCCAGCAGGCGCAGGGGATAGAAGCCACGCGCTTATTTGCGTTGGCCGAACAATTGCTACAGGACTACTTTGTCGACACTGCATCCGAGGATGGGATATCGCTCCGCGAGGAGAGTTTGGAAATTAAGCCTCGAGCGGGAAAATCACTCGAGGATCGCCGCGTTACGATCAAGAGGCGAATGAAACGTCCTGAGCTTCTGACTAAGCAACGGTTTAAACAGCAGTTACGCGATTATTACGTCTGCGGGGTAGAGGTGAAGCCGGACGAATATCGCGTTGTATCGACGATCCTAAGCAAACGCGGTGTGCCGGAGGATATATCAGAGATGGAAGCGCTGGTTGACCAGGTGTTGCCGGCACATCTGGAACATGAGTTTATTCCAACATATTTGCCGTACGGTGAGGCTGAGGCTGTTGGATTGACGTGGGGTGAGGCTGCACAATATTCCTGTGAGGAGTTAGGCAAGAAGTTTCTTATACCGTTTGTAGAGTAGGAGGAGGACAAGTGAGCAGTGAAAAAACATCGAACCTAAAATTGCATCGCTGGAAGGCAAGCGATGGGATGATTTGGGGCGAGTGGAACGAGAACAACCAGATTGTCGACGAACGAATTGGCGGGAAGGCAAAAGAGGATTTTGGACTTAAGAATATTGCGGGCCAGATCTATGACAACTTCGACAAGACTGATATCGTGTTGAATGGCTCTAAATCATTGAGTGGACACACGTGGATGGTAAGCGGTCCGGGAATGTCGATTGCAAAAGTGAAGAACGGGGCTTTGATTAGCGATGGATCAAACTTTTATGCAACTCTAGATTACGGACAACCGTTGAAGTTTATTCACGCAAGCTATAGTTTTAAGGATGTCGGCGGGACATCGGGTATTGTTGATAATGTAGTTATTATCATGCATGGTTCGCCTTTCGATCTTAGTAACCTGATTCACTTGATATGCTCCACTAATTCGATGACCATCGACAAACGAATTGGATTTACATGGGTTCACATTCCTTTGTCAATTGACTATGACACTAGTTTGAAATCAGATGGTACAGTGTACACCTCATCAATGATCCTAGACGGGAACAAGTTAACGATTATCGACGCATTAGGACGAAAATTTGATTATGTCGACGATGATTTCCTTACTATTAATCCAACGAAAGCGACGTATCAAATCGGACCGCAGCCAACTTCGCAATACCAAGGCCGTTTTCATACGGTTGCGGCTGGTGAGAAGGGTTTTATTGCCCCAAAACATGATGTAGCCATGATGAAGGATTTATTGCCCTTGCGAGATGATATTAAGTGGTTTTATGGAGGTACAAGTGCAGTAAAGCGTCAGCGCCATGTTGACAAAGTGGTCACACAAAACGGTTGGCTTAATGTCGCTAAGAGTGCTTCTTATGGCGGAAACATAATGGACGGAACCGTTAAAATTAATGCGAAGGACGCGGCTGGCAGGACATCTCTAATAGTACTGCTCATTAACAATCGCAGTATATCAGTCCTTAACAGTAGCTTCTTGGTAGGGGGAGCGATTACAAAAGTAAGGATTCGGGCGGTAAGTGGCATTAATTATCTGGACTTGTATATGCCATCAGCAGCCACCAATGCGGTCACCTTTACAGCCGATTATGAAGGGTTCCTGACCTTAGTAACTCCTATCGCAACGGACGATACAGGAGCAACGGCGGCTAACACCTTGACCGTTAATACGTATCCCGTACCGCGGCGGCTGTCATTTAGCCCGACGGCAAATGATTTTTACACAATTGCTGCACAGGTGTCTGCGGCTTTTGGCTTCGCGATGTCTGGTCGAGCACAGATCGAAGCGTATAACTCGTTAGGGTATTGCTTGTTTGATGTGCTATTCCATCAGACATCTATCCTGACAGTATCAAACGTGATCAAAAAAAATGTTTCACCCGTTACATCAATGCGGGCAACGACGGACGCAAGCAATATGCATCTCGATATTCAATTTTCGAATGCAGCTACTTACAGCACGACGGTCAACGTGTGCTTTAGCGAGCTAGGCCAGTATAACCCATCCACGAGTCCAGCTGTGGGAGCAGCGTTAACCAACGTGCTCTCCGCGACTGTATAAAGGAGCGAAGACGATGATACCCTCTACCAAGCAATTTTCAATCGTGGAACCTGTGCAAGTTACTAGGACAGCTGTCGGTAAAGATTTTGCACAGCGAAGTGTAGATAAGGATAACAAGACTATTCTCGCAACGGTAAAATGGGTAGCAGACGGGAAGGTATTGGGGACAAAGCAATATACGATCAGCGGAGATAATTATGACTTACTGATGTCGGCATCGCCTGTTTTTGCACCGAACAAGCCACAGGATGACTTTAGAGAGGAGGACTTGTGGTACGTAATTAACTTAATTGATCCTGAGTAGAGAGGAGTCGGACAAATGAGCACACCGGAAGCGCAGCTTAACCAAATCGCCGTACAGGTTGGCAAGCTCGAGATGCTGCAGCAAGCCAACACCAAGGCACTCGGCGATATGGCATCAAGCATAAACAGACTCGTCGACAGACTCGATCGCTCCGATGATATAGCCCGCGAAGCAGACCAACGCTCCAAGTCGGCGCATCACAGACTTGATGAAGCTAACAAACGAATAGACGATATCAAAACAGGCCAGCGGTGGCTGATCGGGATCACGATCACACTGACTGGTCTTTTTGTATCCTCGGCAGCCTTGATACTCAAGTTAGCCGGGCAATAAACCATTGAGAGGAATGATGAGTAATGGATACTAACTTAATCGCAGGGTTTATCGACCCGCAGCTAGCAATTGTCGTTGCCGTTTGTTGGGTGCTTGGTGCAGTGCTTAAACGCACCCCGCAGGTGCCAGATTGGACGATCATCTATATCGTCACTGTCGCCGCTGTCATCATCGTAGGAGCTCTGCTTGGCTGGACAGCATCGAGCATATTACAAGGCGTCCTGTGCGGCGCAGTAGCCGTTTACGGCAATCAGCTCGTGAAGCAGACAAGCAGAGGAGCTAGCGGCGATGAGTAATCGCAAAATATCAACAGCCGGCCTCGCTCTAATCAAATCCTTTGAGGGCTGCAGGCTCACTGCGTATAAGCCCGTACCCACGGAGACGTACTGGACAATCGGCTGGGGGCATTACGGCCCGGACGTGACGCAAGGGATGACCATAACGCAGGCGCAGGCCGACGCAATGTTCCTGAACGACCTTGTTCGGTATGAGAAACCCGTGAACGACCTGTCCCTGCAGCTCAACCAGAACCAGTTTGATGCGCTGGTGAGCTTCTGCTATAACTGCGGTGCTGGCAACCTTCGAAAGTTGTGCCTTGGGCGTACCATCGAACAAATCGCTGCAAGCCTGCCCGACTACAACAAGTCCAGCGGCACGGTGCTGGCTGGGCTGGTACGCCGCCGAGCCGCCGAGCTTGCACTATTCAATAAGGATGAAGAAGCGATGAAACCAGAGGACAAGGCGGCATTTGAGGCGCTGCAGGCTACGGTCAAGCAGCAGGGAGAGACGATCAAGGTGCAGGAGCAGCAATTGGCCGAGTTGAAGTCGAAGGCTGGACAGGTTCCGGCTCCGGCATGGTTCGTGAAGGAATTCGCGAACGACGGCGTTCTGGCGAAGATCAGCGATCCGCAGAAGCCGTTGGTATTCTGGGAGACGTTGGCGGTATCCCTGCGGCTGCAGGGACTTGGGAATGGCAGGAAGAAGTAAGTGAAAACATAACGAAGCCCCGTCGGCGCATGCTGGCGGGGCTTTTTGCGTTTACTGGGCTCTTTTATTTTTGAATTTTATAGATGGGAACTGGGATTTTTGCATGAAAACTTCCAATGCCTGATGATGTCCGATATAACCATTTGCTACCGTCCTTGTCGTAGTCAATCTTAAAGCCGAAAAACCGAAGTATAACCAATCCAATTTTCTTCATTGGCGCATCTACCCTTCCTTGTCGCCTGCAACTGCTTTACAACCTCATTTTGCTTCCAGTACCAAGTCCAAAACTCGCGGATAACCAAAAATATGACCAACACGATCAATATTCCTACAAATGCTCCCATAACTTTCCCCTCCACCAAATGAGATGTTGGGGCATGATATTCGACATGCTTTTAGGTTATTCCTTTATTTGTATCATTTTGTTAATAGATCAAACAAAACTTCCGTCACTTCCACAGCCCCAATAAATATGGCTCCAGCAATGATCCCCAACACGACTTCCATTCGCTCAGCTCCTCGAGTTTTAAGACAAGTATCCCCCTGACCTACACGCAATAATCACATCGGCCAGAAGTCGTTCTTCTCCATCCGTTTCCCTGTGCGCTTATTTGCCGCCTCTACAAGCGCGTCCTTTGTGATCTCCCTAAACTTCGGGTCTGATTCACGACACGCCTTCGTCACTGTCTCTCTGTTTAAATTGCCAATGCTCACTATTTCCTCCTGACGAACCCCGTGCTTATCTAAGAATTCGCCGTATCGACTTCTCTCTTTGCCCAATCCCATTGAACACTCAACCGCCTTTGTCCATAATGCTGGTTTCTACAAGGATGGACAAATCTACTGAAAAAGATACATGCCCTTGTGATATAAACCAGCAACATGACCAAGCCCTCGCAATAGGCTAGTGACATATCAAGCAGCGCTACCAGCGGCCCTACTCCGACGATTGAATGGGCTAGTAGGGTTACTGGTGGCGTTAGGGAGGGAGACAGCATGAGCATCATCGGTATCGACGCAGGCGGTCACGCCGTGAAGCTGTACGACGGCAGACAATTCCGTCAGTTTCCGGCGGCGATCGGTTATGACTGGCGGGAGCGCAACCTGAGGCAAAAGCATGGTGAGCACGACTACGAGTGGGAGTATAACGGAGAGCGCGGATTTGCGGGCACGCTGGCGCTGTATGAAAGCCAGATGGCGGAGACGACCAAGGGTGACACCAAAGCGCATCCGGACGCCCGCCTGCGCGTGCTGATCGCGTTGCATCAGTTTGCTCAAGGCATCGAGCACGACATAGTCGTAGGGCAGCCGATCAAGACGCATACGCCGGAACAAAAGGAGCTTATCAAGGGCCTGCTACGTGGCCGGCACGACATCACCGTCAATGGCGAGCGCAGGATCATCGTCGTCCGTCGCTGCGAGGTGGCCGCCGAGGGCGTCTCTGCGGGGCTGCTCATACCGGGCATGGGTAGGCGGAGGGTGATCGATATCGGCAGCGGTACGGTCAATTTTGGGACGCTCATAGACCGTAGATTTACCGATCAAGGGAGCGGAACGCTGGTCTTGGGCATGGACACTATCCTCAACCCCGATCCGTCCGCATTTGCCCGCCATATTGCTGCATATGCGATCCGGCTCGGTTGGAACAAGCGAGAGGTTGTCGACCTGTGCGGGGGAGGAGCCGAGGGATTGCAGCCAGAGCTCCGTAAGCTATTCGCGGCGGCCGAACTCATAAAGCCAGGCATGAGCGCTCTCGTCAACGCCGAGGCATTTTACCTCATCGCGAAGGGATTGTATGCCGCATGAAGGAGCACATGAAGAAGATCCCAGTTTATTTCGCACTCGACGATCCGGATCAATTGAGGTTATATCAGCACGTAAAAAGTAGGAAAAACCACTCGGGGTACATTAAGCGGTTGATTCAGAGGGATATGGAGGGCGGGAGCACGCCAGCGACGCCGATCATACATGAACAACCGGTCGTTTCGCGTGCCAAGGTTGGCGAGATGGATTTTAATGCGGAGGGATTTATATGACAACGACAAAGAAAGGCTATTGCATGAACTGTGGGAAACCACAAGCGAGGTTGGTAAGTCGCTGCTCGAAATGTATCGACAAGGATGTTAAGAAGACAGTGGCCAAAGGGGAGGGATGGAAGAGGAGATAATGGCAACAAAAAGAGCGACAGTTCTGCACCGTCGCCCCAAGCGCTACGCCGAAGGGCTACGCTACCCCCAGCGTATGCCGGGAGGGTTGTCTAAAATGCAAGTCCTATTTAAATAGCCACGTAAGGCCGCCAAGAATACCGCCAGCGATCAGACCCAGTATGAAGTGCATTCGAATGCCTCCTCTCGGTGAAGTGATGATAGCAGTATATCCGACAGTAGCGACCCGCATCCGTGGGCGAAAGGGTGATCTTTATGGGCAGAGTGGTAGCGCTCGAGTGGGGCGCGTTTATGGCGGGGGAACTAACACCGAAGCAACAGAGCAATCAGCGGCTTGCTGTAGCTCGGAAGGCGGCAGCAACGATTCACCTGCTGTTGTTCCCGCGCAGCGCATTTGCAGCAGCAGCCGGCGGCGGAGATACCTGGGCGGAACTATTTTCGACGGTCCTCAATATATCCGACTGGCTCTGCGTAGGCATCATCGTATTTTCCGGCGTGACGTGGATGTTTGGCAACCGGACCAAAGCGCTCGAGTTTCTGATGGGCGGGGCCGCGGGCTTTATCATCATCCAGCATGCAGTCGACATCCGCAATTGGCTCAAGACGCTGTGAGGGGGCTGGCTCATGTTGCTACGGATTAACGGCTATCCCATTTCAGCGGGCTTCGGAGCTATTGATAAGGTCCATACGACCCCGCACTCAGGAGTTGATATCGCTGTACCGGAGGGCACGCCGCTGCATGCTGTCGTCGACGGTGTCATCACTAAGGTCGACGTAGGCGGCGATGGAGCAATTGGCCGGATGGTGCGGATGGATTGCGACGGTAGTCACGTCGATGTCGTTTACGGCCACATGTCGCGGATAAGCGTGCGGCCTGGAGACCGGGTGCATGCGGGCGACATCTTGGGGTACAGCGGCAACACAGGGCACTCAACAGGCCCGCACGTGCATGTCCAGATGATCGGTACGGACGGCACAGATATGGACCCGACTCCGTTCGTCAATCACGTCGTTCATGTCACGCCGGACGGGGCGGCGGAGTCTGCGAAAGGGATCATGGACCATCTAAACGGCTTTTCAGATTGGTTTCTCCGTAAGGAGACGGAACTCTTCGTCGCACCTGTCGGCAACACCTTTAAGGCATGGGTTGAGCACATCGTTGCGCTGCTCAACGAGAACTCGGCGGAGATCATTACGCTCGGCGTCGTCGTGTGCGCTGCAGGCATGATGATCGGCCCGCTGATCGGCAACAAGCAATGGTTCGGTCGGTTATTTATTACGCTGTTCGGTGGCGTCGTCTGGCGCATGCTGACATGAGGAGAAGAACTATATGAGGGTTACATTAAACGGCCGCGATATGGCCGAGAGGGTGAGCAAGCTTGAGCAAAGAGAGCTGCAGTATTTCGAGGTCATCAAAACTGCGGTTGTGTATATCGTTGGGGCTGTCATTGTCTTTTGTCTACCTGGCGTTATTTACGCCGTTACCGGCTTGGATATTAGCATCGGCAAGAGCGTCGCTGATGCTTATCAATCACTTCGCTAAATAGGAGGGATCAGCGTGCGGAAACTGATTGAGCGGCGGCGGCCGGAGTATGTTGTCTATCGGATCATTCCGCATCATTCCGTTTTAAACTCGGCAGCACGTAACTTCCAGCGTGCGCTCTACGAACTGTTCTCGGTCCGGTACCGCCCAAGTATCGAGGGGGCGCGGATCGTGCTCCGGCCAGCGCCGGACTACTGGTGGATTACGACTCTGCAGCACGACTCAATCGAGTATTACTGCGCAATGCCTGCGGAGTTCGCCGATGCATTCCGGATCAAGTTCCGCAATCATCAGCAGTGGAGGCGGTCGACACTCGAGGTCGTCGAAGGATTCGAGTTGCCGGAGATGGAAGATGTCCATACGGATCTCTACGCACTCAAGTACAAGCGGCACGACATGTTCTCGATGGATGCCGATTACAGCGAACAAACGGTACCGGTCCGGGATCTGCTCGGCGTAACCAATGAACTCGCCGAGGGTGAGACGATCAGCTTGCTCATCCGGACGGAGACGGTAGGGCGAGCACGGTGGAAGAAGCTCGCGGATTATGCATGGGAGACTTGGGATAAAGGCTGCGTGCCGTACCGCGCCGGCTTCGATCCACTGCGGATGCTGCGCCACGTCTTCAATGGTGCGGCCCGCGTGGTCTATGAAGCGAAGTCGCTGATAGACGACGTAATGGTCGGCATCGAGAAGAGTTTCTTCCACGGCGCAAAGGATAGGCCGAAGACGGAGCGGCCGAAGGTCATCAATCCGGATCGGGCGGAGCTGCTGGTTAACGGCGATCTGTCCCCAGCCACGCGCAATAAGCGCAATATCCCAGTCTGTAAGACGTCGATCCGGTACACGGTCACTTCACCGGATGCCGTCAAGCGGGAGATGCTGGCCCGGTCCGTCGCCAATGCATATGCTACTGTGTCCGACAAGGGACGGTACAACGACAACCGGTTGGAGGCCGTCAAGGTGACGATCCGGCCGAAGCAGGCTCTGAACGACCTGCGCAACTGGACCATTAAGGAGATGGCTCCGAACCTGATGAGCGTCGATGAGCTCGGGAAACTGCAGCAGCTGCCGACGTCTGAGGTGCAGGCGGACTTTGCCGGAGCGCTGGAAGCAAACCGTCGTGTCGAGATCGAACTTCCGGCAGCATTCCGCGACGAGTCCGGGATTCTCGCCGGCATGACGACAGATCGGGGAGCGACTCATAACGTCCATATTCCGACCAAAAGAGCGGATAAGCTCTACATGGCCCGCGTGGTTAACGGAAGCCCTCGCATGGGCAAAGATCAGCACGTCATTAACATGATCGTGGAGGCGAAGCGTAAGCACGGGATCGGCGCGATCATACCGGACTTTATAGACGAGCAGAACAAAAATGCTGACGGCAGTTGGCGCGGGATGTCCAACGCTATTCGCGATGCATTACCATCAGAGGAAGTAATCGACATTAATTTGGCTGACACTGAGTATGCACCATATCTCGGATTGCAGTCCATATTCCATAACGTCAAAGATGCCCGCGTCGCGGCTGACGTCATAGCGGAATACCTTACTGACTTCCTTCTGTCAGACGGCGACGAGGATAAGTTCCAGACGGCGGACTTTACTCGGGAAGCGGCAAAGGTATGCTACGGCGACTTTGTTGACATGAAGCAAATGTTCCTATCGCAAACGTTTCGACGTGCGAAGATCGCCGAGTTCGAGGATAGATTCGACATGGATACATGGCGGGATTTTGATGCAATGACTGAAGGCAAACAAGGGCAGATATTCGGACCGGTGCTACGTCGAATCAATCAGATAATCGGCAGTGAGTTTATGAAGCCGATCTTCTGTCAGAAACACAATCCAGAGATGGACTTGTATAAATGGCTGCTGGAGGGTAAGGTCGTCATTATTCGCTGCCGGATGCCTGACGGGATCCCCATGCCGGAGAGGATCAAGGAGATGATAGGTTACTGGATTATCATGCTGACGTTCCTGATTAAGCTCGCGCAGGACGGTAAGGGAGCAGGCACATTCCTAGTGCTCAACGAGCCGCATCAATACCTATCGAAGGGCCTAGTACATTTTACGAAGCGTATGTTGCGTGAGGGGCCTAAATACAAATGCACGCCGATCATCATCTTCCACGATTTCAGTGCCTTTCATGCCTATCCAGGATTCGTCGACACGCTGCTGGCTGCTTCGGTCAATTGGCATCTGTTCAAAAACACCAACCTGGAAACTTACAAGAAGCTTATGCCTTATCTTGGCAAGACCTTCGCAGATCCACAGCATGCATTCAACGCGACAAAACAGTATCAATATATCGGCTGTTGGCTGTATGACGGCGAGTATGAGGCGCCCTTCGTTTGCGATTCATTACCGTTGGTGCATAGTCGGTATGAGCCGATTAATAACGCAGAGCTGACCAGACAGCATGTGAGGCGATACGGTAAGCCGATTAGAGAGGTGTTATCTCAGATCAAGAGCAGGGAGCGCGCTAGCCGAGATAATGAGAATACGAAGGCAGCGAAGAAAAGAAAGAGAGCAGATGATTAGTCTGCTCTCTTTACATAAGAGTCATTTTTAAGGACCTATCTTGGCATATCTGTTTGATATCTCATTGTGATTAACTCCATAGAGATCCAGTGGACCGTAAGATCGATTAATTCTTTTAGATTGGAAATGTCCTGCTGTTCCTATTTTCTTACGTAATGAGTTTCGTCATTCCCTAACCAGGTCGCACGTTCAGCACATGTCTTGATTCGGTTATCTTGGATCATATTCAAGCATGCGCCTAAGAGCTTACTTTTAATCTCTTCATCTGAATGTCCTGTACTTATTAGGTAATCTTTGATTAGAAATTCTAGGGATTTACGATAACCTGGACCGCATATCTCATCAAGTCCAATTTCATCAGCAGTTTTAGCTTGATTATAAATTTCCACGAAACTTGGAGATAGAGAAGTGATTTCATCTGAAAATTTTCTATCTTCAATGATGCTAGGTTGCATATCATTCAAAACAAAGACAGGAAAAACTCCAGCCGATTCCGTCCTCGTCCTGTAGTTGGTGATAAACAACTCTTTACATCTTTCATTTGTGCATTTGAACACTGCTTGAAGCGTTTGCTTTGCGTTTAAATGGCCTTCAGTAATTTTCGATGGAATAATATGATGATGACAAAGTGGGCAAATACTTGGGTTTTCAACCATCATACCACCAAGATTTATTTTTGACACTTTTCGACACCTGCCTTATTTTTCATTATTTTATCTGCAACAACCATTCTACAAAGGATGATAATATCCTCCCTCTATCCGGGGGACAAGACTAGTTAAAGGAGGGCCGACTAATCTGCTCTCTTGATTTGAGGTCCGAGTGTACGGGCTATGTAGATCGCCTTTAGGTTATAGATGATGTGCACGATGATCGGTAGCAGCAGGCTGCCGGATAGCGAAGCCAGAAAGCCCATGATAAGGCCGAATGCGATGGAGTTAGTTATACCGCGGACTCCTTGCATAAAATGCAGCAGGCCGAAGATCAGCGAAGCGATGATAAAGGATAATGTCGCTGTGAGTGAGAATTCTTCGATCAGGAAGTTATATAAGAACCCCCGGAATATCAACTCTTCGCAAATCCCGACCGTTACTGTCGCTAAGGCGAATAGGAGCTGTTGTCGATCAGTCACAGGATAAAGTGAAGAATCGTAGCTGCTTTGTACGATCTCACGTATTCGTTGATTAAATGATAGTAGTACGAGAGGCAGAATCGTTGTAATGATGACATGAGCAACGAGACACCAGAGGAGAATGGCTGCTACTGCTGATATCGCATATTCTGGACGATACAAATCTGAAATTGGCATACTTAAACCGATCAATACGAACTGGGCCCAGTATATTATTTGCATCAGTAGGTAACCCGTTTCCTTAGATGCAGATCCCTTTTGTTGTTTCTTGGTCCTATAAGCATTAAATAACGGCACTAAAATCAAGGAAATAAATAGGGAGAAATAGCTCATTGAAACCTTTACAACTCCTATTATATGTGATTATTGACGCCAGCTAACGGGCATGGTAATATTTTCTTAAAAGCTCGTTAACGGGCATTTTATGGCAAAGGGGTTGCATTAATGGATTCTAAATCTCTTAAAGATTATACATTAGATCACGTTATTGGTACGCAGGAAGCTGCAAAGATGTGGAATATTTCTCAAGATCATGTGAAGAGACTTTGTAGGGAAGGAAGATGCTTTTCCAAGCAGATTGGTAACACATGGATAGTACATAAAGACCAGCCTAACCCTTCAACTTATAAAAAGGGATGTGTAGAATAAACATGGAATTAATAATAAAATTTATTCTCGCCTTAGTGGTTTGTGGTGCAACAACTATACTCATATTTACATTATTTGAGATACCTATTAAATCAAATGATAAACAAATAGCTATATTCGCTTTAATAGTCGGCTTCGTCAATTTTTACTTTAAATTCATCCTCGATTCCTCTTATGTATTTGCCTACCAGATCATTTCCTTTATTGTTTTACTAGTTGTTTTGAGACGCTATCCTATCTTGTATGCAATTATTCTTACAATAACCGGTTATATCAACTCTGGATTAGTTGATGTAATCGCATCAACAATAGCGAAATCATTAAATATAACAGTTGTTCAGATGATAAATGATTTTAAAACGTATGTGATATTACATACGATAGTTTCTGCCACTTACTTATTAATCGCGCTAATATTGAAGAAATATGGACTAAGCTATTCATTCGTTAAAAGACGCTTTTTGGCTAAAGGATGGTTTAACTTTACAAATGTAAATTACATATGGGCAGTATTGTTAATAGTCGCGGTGATTGCAATTACTGCTATTAGTCAGCCGGATTTATTTAGCAATTTAAAAGTTTATGTTATTATTTTAATAGCCTTATTATCAATAACTAGCATCTTCTTCGCATATAAACAAAACAAGTTATCTTTAGCGGATAGATATGGATCGGAAGGAGATAGAATAAATAAATGAAATGGGTTGAACCTGCTGCAAATAAGATTGCGATTGCTATAAACTCTAATGCTTCAAACCCTTCATCGGTTGCTGTTTTGAAGTATTCTCTAATTAATTTAATTAACTTAGCAATATTTATGGCAATCGTAATTATTGTGAGTATTGTTACAGGTGATTTTATTAAGGCGTTAATTGCAATAGTTGCTTTTCCGATAATAAGATATTTTACTGGTGGATTACATTTTAAATCAGAAAATGTTTGTAATGTTGTTTCAAGTATTCTTGTACTAATTTGTGTATATTCTACTGTTGATTTTTGGTATACTGGTTTTGTTCTTAATACTATCGCACTAGCAGTTCTGGTGCTAAGAGCACCTGCAAATGTGCCGCGTAGTAACCTTAAGAAGCATGAAGTGAAATATTTAAAAATGATAGTAGTGGTAATTGTTGCACTTAATTTTTATTTTGAATCACCAGTCTTATCTCTTGTTTTCTTTATGCAAGCTCTTACTACTTTGCCTGGAGCACAGCAGCTGCTGGACAAGTACAAGATCTAAGAGGGAGAGGAGGATGTCGAGTATGAAAGCTATTGCAAACATTGCTAATAACATTTTGACTGGCGTTGCTAAGAAATTGGTTAAAACAAACTGCATTCTGATCTGCCATCGCCCTGAAGCACCAGAAGAACTGTTCCAAAAATAATTCTTTAATCTAAAATAAAGGCCGACTCTCCGAAATGGGAGTCGGCCTTTGTGCGCTTTATTCGAGTTTCCAGCGACGGAACAGCAGTGTGTTGAGTGAGCGGTTGAGCTTCTCAATACCTTTCTGTAGATTCACAGTCGGTATCGTTATCCCGCCATCGTCGTTCTTAAAAATCACCTTCTCAACACCACACAACTCTGAATTATGATGAAGCAGCAGCGTATGTACTGCATCTTCTTGGCTGTCATTGTCAATGAGCGAGTTAAGCACGATCTGATAACCGTTCAGATCAGCGTAGATCGCAACGATATTTTTTCCGAGCTTCCAATAGTCGACGTGGATTCCTTGTTCTCGAGCTGCTGCAAAAGGCGATTCATTCATAAAATTAGGCCTCCCCTTTATGGTCTAGTCATTATTTGGTAAGATGTATGTGTTCTGTTGACAACACAAGGAGGCAGCGCCGTGAAGTATGTTCTCGGTGACTGCAATCTTCCTCAGCTACTTAAGGAAATCGGATGGATTAATCAAGATCTCGCTGACAAGATGGGCTGGTCCCGACAACAAGTGTCGAACTACTGCACCGGGGAAAAGAAGATGTCAGTGGCAACTCTTTTTTCCGTAGCCGATACAATGGGGATTGACCCTCGAAGGCTGTATGAGTTTATAGAGATCCCGATAAAAACTAAATCCAAAGGGTAGCATTGAGGTGGATAGGCAGTCTGTGAAGGTGACCTGAAGGTCTCTTCCCGAGGATGTTGTCAACCAAGTGGTGTACATATTGTATGTGGACTTGAGACCATTGGTTTATGCCGATGGTCTTTTTGTCGTGCGCCGTTCGCGCGCTGTTCGTATGCCGTTAGTAGGATGATTTTATCATTGGAGAAATGAAAAATGTGTCGGAGTGTGTCGATGATACGAAAAATTTAACTAATTTTTAGTTTCTTTGGCATTTCTGTCGCTGAGAAATTGTAAGAAGTTCAATGCTGATGCTAGATCGGATTCGGGCATCCCTGGTTTAAGCAGCTCTGTGATGCGGTACATGGTTGCTCTTAACTCAGGGGACATTTCTTCTGCATTGTACATCTGATAGGGATCATCAGTTCTACCGAGGAGATAGTCGACCGAGACTTTAAACAGGTCGGCTAGATTTACTATGGTCTCGAGATTAGGGGAGGTTCTATTTGTTTCATAGCCTCCAATGTCTGCCCTTTTCTTATTCACAAATGTTGCGACGTCTTGCTGCGTCCAGTTTCTCTTCTCACGTAATTCTTTAATTCGATCTCCGAATTGGGTCATTATTGTCCCTTCCTTTCCCTAGAGTAATGGGGCAAAAAACTAGCAAGCTATTATTTTGTGATTCAAAATATCAAAAATTAGTATTGACGCTAATTTGACTCACATGTTACAGTAGTGCCAAGACAAGGAGGTGATTGGAAACGGATGAAAAATAAGAGAGTCCGACAGGGGCCGAAAACATTGATACCCGATGATGCTGAGCGCAGGATGTTTAAAGTGTGCCGTGACGAAAGTGGATCGTGTAGAGAAGTGGGCAATGTTTTCGGGGTCACTGGAACTACGATCTGTAATATTGAGAACGGCAAAACTGATCCAAATCTATTGAATGCTTTCAAATTCGCATTATACTTCAAGCAGCCACTTGAAGTACTCTTCCCGGATGTTTACCACGAAGCTCAAAAACAAATTTCCCCATTCATCAATGTACACAGCTAAGTTATTTCGTATATCTGAATTTAGTAAATTGCGTTTTATAATTACATCCTGATTATACAGTGTGAATTAAAATCACACAATTGGAACAAGTGTTCTATTGTGGTTCTTTCTTATGCCCTACATGTGATTTTAAATCACAAAAACCACTCTAAAAGTGAGTGAGGTGCAGGATATGACGCATTATACTGACAGGCTGCTAGAGGCTCTTGACGCGGAGAATGACACGAAAAGTGATCCGGTAATTGTTATCGAGCAACTCACGGTACTCGCTAAACAAAGAGATCCACAATCAAAGAAGGTGTTTAACCTTATCGCACTTGTGCTGGAGAAGCACGGGAAGGACGGTGGGAAATGACCCAACTGAATCCAATCAATTACAACAATCAGCGAGTGCTCACGACAGCCCAACTCGCTGAGGCATACGGCACTGAGCAACAGATCATCGTCAACAACTTTAATCGGAACAAGGAACGGTACACGGAGGGCAAACATTACATCGCCTTACGTGGAGAAGAAAAGCGACAGTTCCTCTGTGAAAATCAAATTGATTTTAGCAATAAAGATCACTCCACGTTCTACCTCTGGACAGAAAAGGGCGCATGGATGCACGCCAAGTCACTCAACACTGATGCTGCTTGGTCGGCGTACGAAATGCTCGTCGATGATTACTACAACGTTCGACTAGCGCCTGCTTTGACCGCTGCCGAAATCATAGCGGCGATAGCAAACCAGGCAGTCGAGCAAGAGCGCCGACGGAATGGCGCAAGAAGACGAACAGCCTGCTCAACAAGATCGCCAAGCAGCGCGGTGGGCACGAAGCCTACCAAGACGTCCGCAATGAGAGCTATGACCGACTCGAGGAACGTGCCCGCTGCAAGCTGGACACTCGCGTCACGAACATCCGGAAGCGCTTGGCGCTTGAAGGAGTGGCCCGCTCGAAGATTGACAAAGTTAGCAAGCTGGACGCGATCGCAGAAGACGCGCGGCTGACGGAGATTTATCTGGCGATTGTTAAGGAAATGGCGATTGCTGCGCAGGTTGAGATCGGCGAAGGGAGTTGAAGCAAATGCTGCTCGCTAAATTATTGCCGGAAGGCCAGAAATCCGGTTTGGTTTATGTCTCGGAGCTGATGAAAGGCAAAGAGCATGCGCGGTGTATCGCCGACTTCAAGGCACAGGAGACGATCCACGCCGAGCATGACCGTATCATCGCTGGAGCTGACGAGTGGGCGCAGCAAATGCCCGCGCTTAATCGACTGGCGGGCCGGATGTCCGCAATGCGGATTCACAAGGGCTGGTCGCAAGTTCAAGCCGCTACGGTGCTGGGGGTTAGCAGAGCGGCACTATCGCACTACGAAGTCGGCCGCAGGGAGCCGGACCTAGACACGCTGATCCAGATAGCAGATGCATATGATGTCACTCTCGATTATCTGTTAGGACGAGTTAAGGAGGGAGCGCAGGTTGTCGGATCAACGCTTAGAACGGCTCGGTAATTACTTCGTTCATTTTGGCATTCATAAGCGCTACTGCATCACTTTTGAAGAATTCGTACGTCGCGTACAGGTCGGCAGTTGGGAAGCGGTGTTGGCGTAAGATACCCCCAAAGGGGAAAGGGAGGGACTTATTTTGTCCAAAAAATATGAGCTGACAGAAACGACGAAAGAATACTTCGGAATTACACTTTATCAAATTAAAGCGCTACGCGACATCGAAGAACACGAGATTGAAGAGGGCGAATTGGGCGGATGGATTGCGAACGAAAAAAACCTTGAGCAAGACGGCAACGCTTGGGTGTACGGCAACGCTCAGGTGTACGGCAACGCTCAGGTGTCCGGCAACGCTTGGGTGTCCGGCGACGCTCAGGTGTCCGGCAACGCTCGGGTGTACGGCAACGCTTGGGTGTCCGGCGACGCTCAGGTGTCCGGCGACGCTCAGGTGTCCGGCAACGCTCAGGTGTCCGGCAACGCTCAGGTGTCCGGCGACGCTCGGGTGGAGACAAGACGGCACGTATTTTGGTCGAGCAGCGTTGGCAGCGAGTCCGGTACGCTGACGGCATACACGAACAAAACGGGAGCGATTGAAGTAACGCGCGGCTGCTTCCGAGGATCGTTGGACGAATTTGAAGAAAAAGTTAAGTCGCGACACGGTGAAAGTCGGCATGCTGAGGAGTATTTGGTGCTTATCCAATACATTCGACTGCGGTTCCGCGAGGCGAGGTAACAGTGACGTCAATTGGAGACGGCGAATCGACATGATGGACGACTATGAGAAGGAGGCATTTATCGATGACAATTGTGACCGAGAAAGTCGAAGCAATCCTCGACACGCTGACGACGCTTCAAGCGAAAATTTCAGATCGGTACAACACGACGCCTGACATTCTAAACACGCTCTCCATGTTTGCTGCTAACGGGCTTGATAACCTTATCAGCGCGATTGAAGAGATCGAAGACGAGGTCGAAGCACTGGAAATCAAAGTCGAAGAATTGGAAAGCAGGCTAGAGCCTGATCTTGGATAGACCATTCCAAAAATCGAAAAGGGGCAGTTCAAATGAAATCAACAGGTGTGGTTCGCAAGATAGACGATCTTGGGCGTGTGGTTATTCCAATGGAATTGCGCCGTACGTTGGGTCTGGAGGAGAAAGATCCACTCGAAATCTACACGGATGGGGACCGCATCGTACTGAAGAAATACGCGCCAGGCTGCACATTCTGCGGTCAGACTGAGGGCTTGAAGTCGTTCTTCGGCAAGCTGGTTTGCACTGGTTGCGCTGATGCTATCGGGCGCTAAGGAGGCCGCGCATGCATATCAAATTTCCGGAGCATCGGCTCCGCAACTATAAGTCTCACCGCCATCTGGACATCCAATTCGGCCATGTAACGCGGATCGTCGGCACGAACGGCGCGGGCAAATCCTCGATCGGCGAGTCCATCCCTTGGACCTTGTACGGAGTCGACACGCTCGGCAGTAAGACGGACCCGACGCCGATTTACGATCACGATCGGGTCGAAGGGCATTTGCTGGTCGAGGTCGATGGCAAGCTGATCCAACTCAGCCGAATTATCGAAAAAAGCAAGACGGCCTACTACATCAACGAAGTCCCCAAGAAGGCAAAGGAGTTCGACGAGCTCGTAGCCAGCCTGTTCGATAAGAACTTATTCCTATCCTTATTCTCACCCGCATACTTCTTCTCGCAGCACTGGGAGGAGCAGCGCAAGCAGCTTCTGCAGTACGTGACTCCGCCCGTCAATACAGAAGTACTTGCCGCTTTGCCGAAGCCGCAGGCAGAGAAGCTCGGACCGCTGTTCAAGCAGAAGAAGATAACCGACCTTGAAGCCCAGCACAAAGACAACAAGAACCGCCAAGACAAAGCGTTAATCGCCGCCAAAGAGCGCGTTCGAACGCTTGAAGAACAACAGGCGACGGCGGTCGTATTGGCACCGGAAGAGCGCGAACGACTGACGGCGGAGTTGGCCGACATTGATGCGGAGCTCGCACAGATTGAGACGCAGCAGCGTCAAGCAGGCGAGATGAATCGACGTATCAACCAGTTGCAGTCGCGCAAAGACGGCACAGCTGAGCGGGCGGAGCAGGTCCGGCAACAGTATCAGAAGGTCAAGGACACGCTCATCGCCGACGCTTGCGACAAGTGCGGCCAGATGTTGGACGAGAAGACCCGTGAAACGGTAGAACAGCACAAGACGACCGAGCTGGCGCTGATCAAAGCTCAGCACGCGGAATTGTTGGATAAGCATAAAGCGCTCAAGGCGGAACTCGCCGGGCTTACGCTTGTTGAAGTCGACCCAGCGGTAGGCAGGGAGCTTCACGAACGCCGCTCAGCGATCAAGGCCCAACTTACGGCATCCGAAGCAGGCGCACAATTGGGCGAACGGATCGCCGAGGCGAAGCAGCACGAACAGACCACACACGCCAGCTTCCAGGAGTCCGTGTTCATTCTCGACGCGATCAAGGCGTTCAAGGCAAAGGAAGCGGAGCTCATGGCCGCTAATGTCGGCGGGCTGTTCAAGACGCTGAAGCTGCAGCTGTTCCAGACTAATAAGGGCGACGGCGAGCAAAAGCCATTCTTCGAAGTCGAGATGGACGGCAAGCCATACCGGAAGCTGTCGACGGCGGAGAAGATCCGCGCCGGGCTAGAGTTAATCGACGTGCTAAGCCAGCAAAGCGGCGTCGTGGCACCGGTGTTTGTCGATAACGCTGAAAGCATTTTGCGTTACAAACAACCAGCGGGTCAACTGATTGAATGCCGAGTTGCAGATCAAAATTTCACCGTAGAAGCCGTGACATGAAAAATAATGTTTCACTTCATGGGGATTATGCCCTAGTCGAGCTCAAACGCAAAGATGGAACCGTTCTTTACACAACTGTTTCGGCATGTGATTTAGATTTACTACATTCACTGGACGTCACACTTTGTCCGACTTGGAATCCTGCGACAAGATCTTATTACGTTAATTTCCATATATTCAATACGGCGGGACGCCCTAGCAAAAAAGCGCTGCATCGTTTACTGATGGGAGACCCGGTGGGCAAGGTGGTCGATCATCGCAATCATGACACACTTGACAACAGGAGAGACAACCTACTCATCGTGACGAATTCAGAAAACATGCAGAATCGAAGAGGAAACCAAAGGAATAACAAAAGCGGGTATCGAGGGGTGGCTTTCCATCCTAAGACCGGTAAATGGACTGCTCAGATAACGATTAATATGCGGAAAAAGTATCTGGGACTATTTAATACTCCTGAAGAAGCATCCGAGGTTGCCACTAAAGCAAGACAAATGTACTACACAAATCTTAATTCGGAGGCCAATAACCAATGACCACTTCCAAAGCAGTACAAGCTCTCGATACGCAGGCGCTCGTCGGAAACTTCAACCTGACTGAACTCGAGACTTTGAAAGCCACAATCGCCCGTGGCACGTCAAACGAGCAATTCGCACTCTTCGTTCAGACTTGTGCCCGCAGTGGCCTAAACCCCTTCCTCAACCAAATCTATTGCATTGTGTACGACGGAAAGAATGGTCCTGTGATGAGCATTCAGATCGCTGTTGAGGGCATTGTTGCTCTTGCGAAGAAACATCCGGAGTACGGCGGCTTCATTTCATCTGAAGTAAAGGAAAACGATGAGTTTGAAATCGACATTGTTACCGGTCAACCGATTCACCGAATTAAGTCCATGCAGCGTGGAAAGACGGTCGGGGCATATTGCGTAGCTTACCGTGAAAACGCACCAAACGTGGCAGTCATCGTTACAAACGACCAAGTCGAGCATCTGCTGAAAGGCCGTAACGGTGAAATGTGGCGCAATTACTACGATGACATGATTGTAAAGCATGCGATTAAGAGGGCGTTCAAACGGCAGTTCGGTATCGAGGTCGCAGAGGACGAGCCGGTCGGGTCGGAGAACTCGGCAGATAACATTCCGTCGTACACGCCGGGGATGCGCCGAGACATTACTGCAGAAGCTGATGCAGCCAGTAAAGATCCTGAGCCAGTGGACGCACTCCCACCAGCTGCACAAGTGAATGAAATGACACGGGTTCGCGGGCAGATCAGCACTGCATTCAAGAAACTCGGTATCACTGATAAAGACGCTCAAGCTGCCTACATGCAAGCTAACTGCAAGGTTAAGGGCGAGAAACCAACGCTTGCGGAGTTGACGGGCCTTCTGAAGATCATGGAACTCGAGATCGAGGACAAAGAAGCTGCTGGCGATCCGGCTCCGTTGGATTAAGCGATGAAAAATGATTATGAGATTCGCGGAGAAGTGACGGCGATTTTGCCGCAAAAATCGCTCATCTCGCGAGGGAATTATACATGCCATTCTATCACGAAAAAATGGGAGGCGAGACGAATTGATTGAGGTTAAGGTCTTGGCTACTGGGTCTGATGGCAATTGTGTGTTTGTGAGCAACGGTGAAGTAAGTGTCCTCATAGATGTTGGTCTCGCTAAGACAAAGGTAGAGAAGATCCTGCTGGATGCGGGCATCGACCCGACGAAGATCAGCGCTGTATTCGTAACACACGAGCATCAAGATCACTGCAAGGGGCTGCCGTTCGCCGACAAGTTCAAGATTCCCGTTTATGCCAGCGAGGGAACGATCAAGGCGCTGGATCGGCTAGAGAGCGGCAAGATCATCAAGGCAGGCGCGGCAGTAGGATTCGACGCTTTTCGGCGGTCACTGCTGATGATATCCGCATTCGCAGTCCATCACGATGCTTATGAGCCGCTCGGCTTTACGATCCGATCAGTCGACCAGAAGGTCAGTGTGCTGATGGACACAGGCAAGGTGACGGACGACATGCTGCAGGCGATGGCGAACAGCGATGTGTATGTGTTCGAATGCAATCACGATGAGGACATGCTGATCAACGGTGAGTACCCCGAAGTCACAAAGAGCCGCATATTGAGCGATGTCGGACACTTAAGCAACACTGCAGCAGCCGAGGCTCTTGGCAAGCTAGTACGTGGCACAGGCGAACGGATCTACCTGACTCACATGTCCAGCAACAACAACATGCCTGCGTTGGCCGAGCGGATCGTGCGGAAGGCACTCACGCTCAAGGGATTGAAAGCAGGCACACATTATCATTTGGAGGTCGTGTGATATGCGATATACATGGCAGCAGCTAGTCAACATGGACCGTGACACGCTTGTACAGAGATTCATGAGCCAGCAAAACGAGATCGATAACCTAAAGTTGAAACTTACCATTACAACGGAAGATGAGGAACGCGCAGTGCGAGCTGCTGACCGGCTGACAGAAAATGTCGCACAGCTTCAGCGTGAGAAAGAGGGATTGCTGAAATCTCTCGAGCTGGCTGGAATCTCGAATGAGCGCCTTGGCAACATTCTGGATGATGTGGATGAGTCTAGGAAGATCGAGCTGCCGCGCGAAGTCGCGGAGGCGTTAACCGCAGTTAGGGCATCATCGTCAATTGAGTCGATCGTCTTCAATTGCTTCCAAGTAATGCAGCTATCTGTGAATGGAGCAATCCTCCGCGATTATGCTGCTGATAACTTCGACGCTTTCCTAGCGGCCTTGGTCAATGGATACACCGCTTCTGATAAGTCTGAAATTGATCCTACTTTGAAGGTGCGGATTCGGGAAAGGCTGGTCGGTGCCTTGGTTGACTCGGGCGTTGAGTGCCCAATGGCCTTAGGGAAGTTCGCAGACCTGCTCGCCATTGCGGTGGAGGAAGTGCTACCGGAACAATCAACAACTTAGTGAACGGGTGAGGTGAATGGCAAAGCCTCAGAAGGAGAACGGCTATACGCCGGTAGCGAACGAGATACTGGACGAGATTTGCCGGTATGGATTCAATGGTTCGCAGCTCCGCATCATTATCAAAGTCTGGCGTCTTACCTACGGATACAATCGCAAGGACCATGAATTTTCGAAGTCATTCCTTCAAGAGGTGACGGGACTGTCCGAGAGTGCAGTTAAGAAGGAAGTAGCAGCACTGTTGCGAGATAGGGTCCTTATTCTTGTACAAAAGGAAACGCAAAATAGCGCTCGCCGACTAGCGTTCAACAAAAACTATGAGGAATGGAACGTTCCGAGAAGCGGTGATTCGATGAACAGAGATCATGATCTTTTCAGCAATACTGAGGGGTACGATTGTGACCCCCAGCAACCAAAGTCCGAGGGGTACGATTGTGACCCTCGCGAGGGGTACAACTGTGACCCTCAGAACACTAATCCGGGGGGTACAATTGTAACCCCATATAAAGAAATAAGATCTTTAAAGAAAAGTATTAAAGAAAAGGAGAGTATGTTCGAATCATTCTACTCTTTATACCCTCGAAAAGTGAACCAAGCATATGCGGAGAAGACGTGGAAAAAGCACTGCAAGGATGAAGCATTCGACCCTGATCTCGTAATCGTTCATACCCGTAATTTCGTTGAGACTTGTAAGCTGCTTAAAACAGCACCTAAGTTCATCCCGCATGCATCGACTTATCTCAACCAGAAACGATATGAGGATTATCCTAGCGTCGATCCGGAAGGGATCGCTTCCAACAAGCAGAGCACTCTTGATTTAAATCTCGATTTTTTGCGAAAGCAGATCGGCGGTGATCGAAGTGGACAGGGACCAAGTAGCGCTTCTCTTGGCGAAGGCAGCAGCGGCTTACCCGAATAACGCTCCGAACCTGGAAGCTAGACCTATGATATTCGAGATTTGGGTAGAGCGACTAGCAAAGGTTGATGCACAGCAGGCGCTGCAGAATCTCAACGAGCACATCGATTCGAGTAGCTTCTTCCCGACTATCGCAGAGATTATAAGGCGTGATCCAGAACGACCTGCTTATTACAACCAACTACAGTTGGAAACGGCAGAGTTGGCCGCTTACCAAGATGAATGGGAGCGAAAGGCGAGCGATCCGCCGCCCCACGTTCTAGCGCGACTGCAGGAGAGAAAGGCGAGGGGCTTATGACATACGCAGCAGAAGCAGCAGTACTCGGAGCCTTGCTCAAGCAGCCTGATCTGATGGACGAGTGTCATTTGAAGCCAGAGGAATTTGTCGCTGATGAACGTCATTCGCTAATCATGGAGAGCCTGCGATTCAGTTACGATCAGGACGGAACTATCGACATTGCTATTATGGGAAGTCGATCCGGCAAGAACCTTATGAAGATTGGCGGGCCAACCTACCTCCTGCAATTGCGTGACGCTTGCTATACAACCGCACATTTCGGTCATTATCAATCCATTATTCGGAATGCATACATCAAGCGGCGGGCTGCTGAGGAACTGCAGGGAATCGTTAACAGTGGAATGTCTGACGACGATCTAGGCGCAGCAGAGCTCGTTGCGAACGGAATGTCTGCTCTCGAAGAGTTAGCAGAGATGACGAAGGCCGGTGACAAAGAGCGAGGGCTGCGTCATATCTCCAGCCATCTTAAGGGACATGACGACAAGATCATTGAGCGTAAGAAGAAGCGAGGTATGACTGGCACGAAGACGGTCAGCCCGCACCTGGACAAGATTACCGGCGGTCATCAGCGAGGTGACCTCGATATCTATGCTGCGCGGCCTTCGATGGGTAAAACGGCATTGTTCGTAAATGAAATGAATAAAGCAGCAGCTGAGGGTACAACAGTAGCGTTTTTCTCGCTCGAGATGACAGCAGATCAAGTGATCGACCGTTTTGTCTGCTCGCGAGCAAATATCGAGAACTCGAAGATGCGATCAGGAGATTTCGACGACTCAGATTGGGAACGGTACAGTTTCGCACGTGACGAATTTGATAATCTGCCTATCTATATCGACGATGAATCAGCGACTCTACAAGACATCAGGCGAAAGGTTAAAGCACTCATCAAGGAGCACGGAGACAATTTGGTCATCTACATCGACTACCTGCAACTTGTTGATCCGGGTAGGAACTTTAAAGAGCCGCACATGGGTACCGCGTATGTTTCCAAGGGGCTGAAAGCAATTGCTCGTTCGCTTAATGTTCCAGTAGTTGCAATCTCCGCGGTAGGTCGTGCAGTAGAGCAGCGGCAAGACAAGCGTCCAATGATGTCAGATCTTCGTGAATCTGGTTCGATTGAGTCTGACGCGGATATCATCGCCTTCTTGTACCGCGATGATTATTACAACCATGATTCAGAGAAGAAGGGCATCGTCGAAATCATTCTCGCTAAAGGGCGCAACGTCGGGATCGGTACAGTAGAGATGGCTTTCCTAAAACAGTACGGCAAATTCGTTGACCTTGACTATTCCGGCCAAGCGCCGAACGGAGGCGGCAATGTCAAAAATACCGGACAAAATCAACAACGACGAGGAGTACGAGGCGCTCCTTGGCAGAATCGTAAAGGGAGCTCAGATGATTGAGGACCCGCTGGCCGACGAAGCAGAGCGGCAGAGGTATAAAGCAGGCTATGAAAAAATGGTCGCGGTCGCTCAAGCTTACCGGCTGCCGTGGCTCGGAGGGGAGCGCAGTGCGAGCAGTTGATCCGATTATGCAGGAGTACCCGCAAGACATCATTTACGACGATAACGGCCGTGTGCTTGCAGAGATATTCACGCTGCAGCAAGTATGGCCGCCGCAGGGGAGGAAACATATTGCAGACAGCAGAAAGGGCAAAGGCAGCGGAAAAGCCGATCACGGCGCCGCAACTCAAGGTTCTCGAGTACATCAAAGAGTTCCAGCGGGTAAAGGGCTATCCGCCTTCAAATCGTGAGATAGCGGAGGGCACCGGGTACGCATCGAGCTCAACGGTTCATAACCATCTCGATAAACTTGAGGATAAGGGTTTTATCCGTCGTAATCCGACGAAGCCGCGAGCACTTGAAGTGATTGGCGAGCCGATATCGGCAGAGGTGACTCCAGAACTGGTTTGGCTCCGAAGCGAAGCCCTTCGCTTTCAACAGGAAACCAAGCGGTTGAGGGATGAAAATCGACACCTTCGAGCTGAGAACCTACAGCTGCGCGAACTGCTGCCGAAGGACGGTGAGCCGATAGATTGAAAAACGACTTTGAGATACGCGGAGATGTAACTGCAGTCTTCGTCAAAAACAAAGGTCAAACGTTGGAAGCTTTAATCAGCACGGCTAGACTGCCGAGAGTTATGGAGTTTCCGAACAAATGGTACGCTGCTTGGTGTCCATCAAGGAAAGGGTATTATGTGACAGGTCATGTACCCAAAAATAATAAAAAGCGCTATCTACTTCATCGGTGGATTCTTAACGTCGAGGATCCGGATAAAGAAGTCGATCATTTCGATAACAATCCGCTTAATAATCTTGACTGTAATCTACGAGTTGTTACTAGGGCGGAGAATCTCCAGAACAGGACAATTCAAGCTAATAATCGATCCGGGTATCGATGTGTCAGTTTCCACAAGAAGCTCGGAAAATGGCAAGCGAATTTGAGGATAGGTGGCAAGCAGGCGTATCTAGGCATTTACGAGTCTAAGGAAGAGGCAGCAGCTGTCGTTGCTGAAGCTAGACGAAAACATATGCCTTTTTCCAAGGAAGCAGCGGAGGTAAACATTTGATGCGTTTTATCGGAATCGATCCAGCAACGAAGACGGGATTCGTTGCACTCAACGAGGATGGCGAGGTTGTAGTCGAGCTCGAGCTGAAAGGTGATGGAAAGGTTGTAAAGGGCGGTATTACGGCAGAGCAGCTTGTCAGCTTAGAAAATCAGTTTTATAAGCTATTGCTGCCTGGGGACATCATTTGCATTGAGGACACCCCATTTAAAACCAATGATGCCATTACAGTCGGAATGATTCACGGCGGACTTCGTTCGATGATGTTTCGCAAGAAGTTAGACTTCGACGTTGTGAATGCCATGTGGACCAAGAAATATGTAGGCGTCAAGGTCGAGAAGGGGCAAACCGAGAAGGAGAAGAAAGATGCCATAAAGGCTGCGGTGCTGCAGCAGTTCGGATACACCCACAAAAGTCATAACGTAGTGGACGCATATATCATCGCTAGGATCGCACTTAATCTTCACCGGATGAGGAATTACGATCCTTTGATTGACAACAATCGCTTGCAAAGTGAAGTGGTTGAAGAAATCATGCAAAAAGCAGAATAGCCGCGCACTCGCTCGGCAAGGGCTTCGTGCGGCCTTGTGACCAAACGTATGTTCTTATTTGGAGGTGTTCGGTTGAACTGGAGGAAGGCGAAGCGCCGCGAGCTTTATGCAGTCATCTTCGACGACATGGCTACGAACCTGGACATTGATGCTGCGATTGAAGAACTGCGGCGGCGGATGTTCAAGCGAAATGTTCGGGTCAACTACAAAGGGAAGGCGGTGTATCCGCGATGAGTGACAAGAGCAAGATCGAATGGTGCGACGCTACATGGAATCCAGTAACCGGCTGCACCAAGGTAAGCGAGGGTTGCCGTAACTGCTACGCCAAGACGTTCACTGAACGATTCGAAGGCACACCTGGTCATTACTTCGAATCAGGGTTCAAGGTCACGCTTCGACCCGAGAAGCTGGATCAACCGCTACGATGGCGGCGGCCGCGGCGGATTTTTGTCAACAGCATGAGTGACCTGTTCCATCCGGACGTGCCGGACGATTTCATTGATCAGGTATTCGCTGTTATGGCGCTGGCGCCGCAGCATACTTTTCAAGTTTTGACGAAGCGGCCAGAGCGGATGTTGGCTTGGTATAATCGCGATCCTGCCGACATGAACGATGCACTTTACCCGTTCCGAGTTAATCGCTGGCCGCTGCCGAATGTATGGCTTGGCGTCAGTGTCGAGAACCAGAAGGCGGCAGACGAACGGATTCCGCTGCTGCTCCAGACGCCGGCGGCTATTCGATTCCTGAGCTGTGAGCCGCTGCTGGGTGAAGTTGATTTATCGAAGTGGCTACTCACACCTGGCTGGGTGCCGAGCTACTATGACCCGGACAATATTCACGGTTATCCAAATGCCGAACCAACAAATGAATTCATTAACTGGGTAATTGTCGGCGGTGAAAGCGGCCCCCGCGCGCGCCCGATGCATCCGGACTGGGTACGCGGCCTACGCGACCAGTGCCAAGCAGCTGGCGTACCATTCTTCTTCAAACAGTGGGGAGAGTGGCATCAAACGCACGACTTGTGCGCTGGACAAAATGGGTACTTAGGCAAGCAGTGGCACACAATCGATCCAGACACATCGCTATGCAGGATTGGTAAAAGGGCAGCCGGCCGCACACTCGATGGCCAAACGTGGGACAAGATCCCGGAGGTGCCGAAGTTATGGACCTGTTCACACGTAAGCAATACATTGCATGGCACGGTAAGGAGCCGCCAGATGATTGGCGCGAGATGACGCCTTGGGATATGTGGGTAGCGATGCGCGAGCAAGTTCCGTACTTCCTGTTCACGTCTCCACCATGCAAAGGGCTTAGCGGGCTGCTGCCTGAGAAATCGGCAAAGTCGGAGAAATACCAGGCGCTTAACCAGTTGACTGTTCGCGGCATTGAACTTGTACTGATGGCATGTCTGATGTATGGCGGCGGGCTTCCGGCGTTCATCCAGCTCGAAAACGTGCCTCGGATCCAGACGCGCGGCAAGTCACTGCTCGAGCAAATCAAGAAGATGCTTAAGAAGTACGGGTATGCGGTCAACATGCGCGGCGATCATAACCTCGGAGAGATAGGGGCGCTTGGTCAGAGCCGAATGCGGTTCCTGATCATGGCGCGGCAGGAATCGCAAGTCCCGATGTTTATGAACTACCCGCAGCGCAAGAAGCTACGAACAATCGGCGATGTAATCGGACCGCTGCCGTTACCAGGCGACACTGTTAACGGCGGCCCGATGCATCGACTGCCTCAGCTCCAGTGGAAAACGTGGGTCCGACTCGCGTTGATTCGAGCCGGCGGCGACTGGCGGGACCTACAGAGCATACCGTTTGATGAATACCGAATCGTTCACGAACCACGAGGCGGCGCCTATGCGGTCGAAGATTGGGAGAAGCCAGCTCGGACGGTTACGGGCACGGCAGGTCCTGGGCGAAGCAACGGAGCGGCAGCGGTCTCAGATCCACGCTTCGGATTCGGTGATGGGACCCATCAATCGATTTATCGGATAAGCAAGCATGACGAACCTGGTCCGACAGTGACAGAGACAAGCAAGTCGATCCGAGCAGCCTCCCGCATTATGCAGTCGGCTTCCAGCATCAGCGATCCGCGACTATCGGACAACCCGAAGCGCTACACGGACAAGTACAGGATGCAGTCGATGGACGATCCAGCAGCCACGGTGACGGGAGTCACGGACGTTCAGAGCGGAGCTCAGCTTGTTGCCGACGTACGCCTCGGCTGCTCACCAAGATCGGGATCATACGGCGTTCAAGCATGGGATGAACCAGGGAAAACGGTCGTCGGTGCTGGCGACATACATTCAGGCACATGTGCGATTGCAGATCCCCGTCCCTTCCTAGCTGATAACGAGCGCGGAGTATGGACGATCATCGCGCCAGACGGGACGGTTCACCGACCGCTGACGACATTCGAGAACGCCATGCTTCAGGGCTTCCCGCATTACCTGCCGAATGGGCACCCATTTCAACTCGAGGGCTGCAGCGACGCAAAGGCTCGCGAGTACATCGGCAATGCGGTACCGCCGCCGTCAGCGCAGGCAATGGGCAACGAGATTCTGTTAGCAGCTGCGCAAGCTGAAGTCGGTAAAAGCTTCACACTCTCATGGAATGAAGTGTGGGTTGCACCGATCATCGACGAGTTGCCGGTCATGGTGCATTAGAATGACTGCTCTTGATATCAATGAGCAAGAACCTTCCCCCGTGTAAGGCCCGAAGAGTGTATAACGCACAATTCAAATTCAGATTTATTTTGGAGGCTGATAAACTTGGCCGAATTTAGGAATAACTCAACCGCTGACCAACGCTATCGAAAGAATCAACAAGACTGTCCTCCGGCTGTCGATCCAAACTGTGAAGAAAGGAATTGATGAATGAACGCTGAAACGATCATGAATCTAGCGCCGGGTCAGGAAATTAACAATTTGGTCAATAACGCGCTGTCCGAAGAAGGAGGAGTTTGAATGAGTATTAATCAGGTGGTATTTACGAGCAATACTGATATGTGGGCTACCCCGCAGGACTTTTTTAACATGCTAAACGATGAGTTTCATTTTACACTTGATGTTTGTGCAGTAGAGGATAACGCTAAATGCGATAAATACTATACTCCTGATGACGATGGTTTAGAGCAGCCTTGGAGTGGAACGTGTTGGATGAATCCACCTTATGGTAAAACTATTGGCAAGTGGTTACAAAAGGCTTACGAAGAGTCACTGAAACCCAATACAACAGTTGTCTGTCTTATTCCTGCTAGAACAGATACAAAGTGGTGGCATGATTACTGCATGAAGGGAGAAATAAGGCTCCTAAGAGGCCGGCTGAAGTTTGGTGATGCAAAAGCTCCAGCGCCATTTCCTAGTGCAGTTGTAGTCTTCTATGGAGATAGAATGGCGCGGATTCAAGCATTGGAGCAGGCTAACGGCGGCTGCAGCTGCACTACAGCAACAAATACAAAATGATAATCGAGAGGAGCAATCATAGATGACTACGATGAACGTGTTATTCAAATCGATGCAGAAGGACGACAAGAAAGAGGTCCTGAAATTCCTTATTCCCGGAGATGAAGACGAGGCCGTTGATCTCTTCGACCTTTCAGGCAGCATCGTGGTCTTGTCGCTGGTGGTTGGCGGCGATCAGGTCGGTCAGGATCTAACTGCTGAGTTCTTGAGCATGCAGCGCGACAGCAAGAAGACGGTGATGAAATTCGGAATCAAGTCGGATAGCGAAGGCAAATCGCTGGAGCTCTATAAATTCGCTGGTCGCAACGTCGAACTGACGGTGGAGCCATCGCAACTGAGTCTCGAAGAATTCCGTGAAGAACCGCGCGAAGGCGTACGCGGCAAGATCAATCCGGACGGTACGGTCGACCCTAATCAAATGTCTTTCGATGACGTGGGCGATGATGACGGCAGCTCCGACGATCTGCCGGGATTGGACTAACGCATGCGGCGGTGGAATTGGGGATTGATCGCTGCGCTATCGTTTAGCATTGGTTGCTGGGTAGGCGCGTGGCTGCTGATTAGATAGACATAACGGCGCTCCGGCTGCTCGCCGGGGCGCTTCTCAACAAGGGGCGTGAGAGTGTGGGTGATGTTAAAAAGAAGAAACGATCGAAACGGCTGTTGCCTGAGTTGGACGATCGCGGCTTTCTGTCAGAAATGAAAGAGCTCAAGCTCTCATATCGCAAGGAATACTGGAAAGTTAGACGCGCGCTTAAGAAGACTGGCGAAAAGGGAGACCATCCGGATGAGAAGCTGCTGCGCGATACACTCAAAAGCCTTACCTATGCGATTATGTGGATGCATACAGGCAGGGAGCCTGGCGGCAGCAAGCGCGGTATTGAGCGGCGGGCGGCATATCAGAGGAATAAAATGGTCGATCCGCTTATCATGCAATCGATGAAAAGTGGAGCCAATGCAGGCGGTCCGAGCAACCTTTCCGACTGGGAGAGGTTCCAGCTCGAGGAGGCGCTGCGGAGACTTAGCCCAAGAGAGCGCGAATGTTATGAGATGAAGCATGGTCAGGGGTTCTCGCACTCCTATATCGCGAAGTTGCTGAAGATTGACAAGGATTCGGTAAAGGAATACGTAGATCGTGCACAGCGGAAGGTAACCGCAGATCTGGACAACAATCTGTTTTTAATATAGCCATTGGGACGGTAATCGGACAAATTCGAGGAGGAATAGGTATAACTGAGGTGAGTGATATGTCGCAATCGATTGAGCCAATCAAATCTCAAGCCGTCGTAAGACTAAATGTTGAGTTTCAGTTGAAACATGAAGATCAAAAAAACGAGCAGCCACTCTTGGATGTTTTTGAAATTATGCTTAACCATATCAATATAAGTGAACTGGTCAAAAGTGGCGATGGTTAACACCATCGCTTTTCTTGTTTTAAGAACATAAGGAGTTTTATAATACGTGTATGTGAATCAAGGTAACAGGAGGGGACTTTATTGATAAAGGTCACTGCTATATATCCCAGGGTTTCGACTGGTGTGCAGGTTACAGACGGTACGAGCTTGGGAGGACAAGAAACTCTTTGCAGAAAAAAGGCCGCTGCTATGGGGATCTCTGAATCAGAAATTGAAGTGTACACAGAAGAGGGCTTTACTGGAGAGGACATTGATCGACCTGCTTTGAATAGGCTGATGGATGATGTGAAGTTGGGTAAGGTAAAAACACTCATTTTGACTCACCCGGACAGACTTACAAGGGATTTGACAGATAAGTTAATCATCTGTAGAGAACTCGAGAAGAACGAAGTGGAGCTTGTTTTTTGTGACACTGAATATAAGGATACACCTGAAGGCCAGCTTTTCTTTAATATGATGAGCTCAATAGCACAATATGAGCTCTCATTGATTAAAAAGAGAACAATACGTGGACGGCTTACGGCGGTTGAAAAACATAAGAAAATTATGCCGATGCGTGTTGCCCCGTATGGATATGATTTTAAAGATGGAATGTTATTTATCAATGAGAAGGAAGCTACATTCGTAAAGTTGATATTCCAATGGTATGTGCATGAGGGGAAGACTTTTACAGAGATCGGGGAAGCACTTTATGACTTGGGGGCAATTCCCAAACGAGCAGAGAGCAAAAATTGGAGCGCCAGTTCGTTGGGGAAGATCTTATCGAATGAAGTGTATATCGGAAGGTACTATTACAACAGAAGAGAAACAAAGAAGTTAAAAGGACAAAAAACAGCGAGCGGTAAAGCAAAGAAGACACGAAAGGATCGAGATAGAAGTGAATGGAAACTAGTCGAAGTGCCAGCCATCATCGACTCTGGTTTGTATGACCTTGCTCAGCAACAAAAGGTTAAAAACTTCACTCAATTACGAGGAAACCACAAGCACTCCTATCTTTTGAAGTCATTAATGACTTGTTCCAAGTGCGGGAGAGTTTGGGGATGTACCTCTTACAGTTCAAAGAAAAAGGACGATGTTAAGTCGTATCCGATATATAGGTGCCCTAATAAGTATCCGAAAAGATACGGTGAGGGCGTTGAGAAATGTGAAATACCTACGATCAGGGCAGACATGCTTGATGACTTTGTTTGGAATTTGATTGTTAAGGCATTAAGTAACCCAGATAAATTCATAAAGAGATTGAAGACGGAAACGAAGGTTGGACTGGATGACTTAAGGAATATGGCAGCCCTTTACGAAAAGCAACTAAGTGTTATCGAGAGGGAAAAAGAGAAAGTGAAAATGCTGTTTAGGAAAGACATCATAGACGAAGATGAACTTGATACGGAAATAAAGAAACTAAATAAAGATGCTAGAGGTGTCGAACAAAACATACAAGATATCCAAGAGAAGCTGCGTATAGCAGATCGTGAGCAAATGTCCGATGAATTGGTAAAACAAATCGTTGATAGATACCACCACGACTTGCTCAACCCACCGACATTTGAATATAAACGTAACATCATTCAGAAGCTGGTGGATAAAATAATAATCACGTATGACCATGATTGCTCATGTTTCAAGCTTTCGTTTATGGGCTACTTGAGCGAGATGTATCATGGGATGGAAGTACATGAATCTAACCTTGATTCAAAAATACAACCTCAAGAAATTCGACAATACGGGCGAAGACCTCGAGGACTTGATTTCGATCGGCACGATCGGCTTAATCAAGGCGATCGAAAGCTTCCAGCCGAACAAAGGCACGAAGCTCGCCACGTTCGCGGCCCGTTGTATCGAGAACGAAATTTTGATGCATCTTCGGTCCCTTAAGAAAACGCGCAAAGACGTGTCGCTGCACGACCCGATCGGAACGGACAAGGAAGGCAACGAAATTACGTTGATCGATATTCTCGGCAGCGAAGCCGACGATGTGGTCGAGAAGGTGCAGCTTAAAATCGAGAAAAGCAAAATTTACCGCAATCTAGATATTCTCGACGATCGGGAGAAGGAAGTCGTCATGGGCCGGTTCGGGCTGGAGCATGGCGGCGAGGAGCGGACGCAGCGGGAGATTGCGAAGGAACTCGGTATCTCGCGCAGCTATGTGTCGCGGATTGAAAAACGAGCGCTGATGAAGCTGTATCATGAGTTTTATAAGGCGAAGAAATGAAGTGAGCGAGCGATTCGTTTAATGGAAAAAGCCGGCGATGCCGGCCTTTTTCATTTTTCTATAATCAACTTGTTTATTTTCGAGTCGCTATATCTGCTAGGTAGAGAAATATACATGTTCAAACTTCCTAAATTAATACAAAAGAAGAACGCGTGAAAATTTCTTTACTTCCAAAAGATGACCCTGACGCATGGATTCCCGTTGACGTCCCTGTTATTATTGATAAAGAAACTTATACTATGCTCAACGCTTACTCGGCGAATCCCGACGTCGTTCTTCGGGGACTGCCAAGAATCAATATTTGTTAAGTGGTTTAGTTCGTTGTGGCTGTTGCGAGAATACAATGCCGGGACGTCCTGTGAAAAGTGGGAAGAATCTCATCTTACAATATTTTGATACTAAGAACACCGCCGGGGCAAAAAATCGCGGTTGCGCTACGTCGATTAAATGTGAAGACCTAGACGGGCATGTATGGGATACGGTCGTTAATTGTTGACCGCTGCGATTGAACGGTATAAAGGCGCTGAAATGTAGGCTAATATCGTCAAAGAAGCGGCGGAATATTACCTTTCGCTTACCCCTGACGAAATGACATTCGAACAACGTCAAGAAATTCTTAGAAAAGTCGTTCGGGAAATACGAGTAACTAAAGACGCCGAAACTGGCGAATTTACCGTTGATATATTCCCCTTCTAGGCGGCAATCAGAAAACAATGAGGGGACAATTTTTCTGCCATTAAAATTAGCAGAAGTAACCGTTAAGTAATTTAAACACAAAATACTTCCAGTTTAGACTGTCCTTAACTCGTCCATGTATGATATTAGGGCAGTCTTTTAATAAATTAAGAATGGGAAGCGATGATAATGAAAACCTACACGTTTGATAAAGCGCCATCCTATATGTTTACCAAATCTAAATTAAAAAAAATGGCCTTGGTTCCTATTTCAGGTCACTCTGCCTTTGTCGTATTCCCGCCTAATAGAAGAAGGTACAAATTATACTCCCTTGAGGATGCAAGGCCAATTAATCCAGAGGCAGCATACTCTATACTTATAGAAACTGATGCTAAATTATCTAGCAATGACACCGATATTAGTAAGAAGTTCGAAGAGATAAGAAATAGATTCAAACGAAATAGGGATTAAAAAAGAACGGTTAGGTGTTAGCCTTCCCGTCCTTCGTTCTACTTGATATATGCCACGGCTTCGGCGATCTCCGCCGCGCTGTACGGTTCAAAATTACATCTATTAGAAAAAAGAATTATATTCTTTTTTCTAATGAAGCAGAAAGGAGATTTTAGATTTTACTTTCAGATAGGTAAACTAACAAGATGATTAGGAGCGTGTAATAATGACGGGATTTCTGAAGAAAATTAGTTTTGTATTACTGTGTCTTGTAATGGTAGTACCTACAATCGCTTCAGCAAGCGACAATAATGGAAATGGTGTTGTAAGCGTTTTAGATGAGAGTGCATTTCTATGATGCAGCAGGAAATCTCACTGAGGTATTAGAAGAATCAGATGGTACAATCGTAGTCTATATGAATGGCGTATTGGACCATAGTGCAAAAACAGACTTAACTACGGGTACAATTGAGTCGACGGAATACAGTAATCCAACGGGGAATAAAGATAAGCAAAGCATGAAAGAGAAAAAGTTTAATAAAGATACAATAGGCATGCAAGAAAAAAAGACGATTTATAAAATAGACGATCCTATTCAAGAAGATGTTGTCAATGATACAGTTGCAGACGTAGCAGAGCAGATTAGGCTATGACCCCATCTATACCTACCCTCCAACTCAATTGGAGTCGCAGTTTCACTAGTTATCGCTGCTTTTACCGGTCCGTAACTGTAGGTGTAGTTACGTTAGCTATTATAGGCTGCGTAGGTTCTTGGATAGCAGATGGATTTTTCACCCGGGATGTGGATGTCAATGTGAATATAAAAATAGAGTGGGAGGGTTGGTTAGCTATCGTGAATGCGAACTCCTATTATACCCAACAAGGTACCCAATATCTTAGAATAATGAATGAGACCGGCCCAGGGGAATCAACTAAATTACTTCCGAACGCTCCGAAATTGGGTTTTCTATTCGATTTTACTGGATTTCTTAAGAGGAAGCTCAAGGAGTTGGGATATTATGGAAAATAAATTTAATGACATGAAATCGAAAGGTAGAACCCATCAATTTGTGATTCAGCCTATGCTTTACGCAGGGATTTTTATCATTATGATAATCGGCTTTCAATACCTGTTCATGCGGATCAATTATGGACCAGTATTGGCGAATGAGTTATTTGTGAAGGGCATTAAATCAGGATGGTATGTTATTCTGTTCGTATTTATAGGAATATATCTCGTATATGCCATTAGTAACGTAATCAGATGGGAATATTATAAGAGAAAATCGAAGTAAAGCTCTTTCCCGGAATAGCAGCCGCGTCACACGCCGCCGAAGAAGCCTCTCGATTATCGAGAGGCTTCTTCAAGTCTGAAACAACATATATCGCAAGGCGGCCAGAATCATCCGTTCCACCGAAAGCCCGAGAGGGATCGGCGGCCGGTGAAAGTAGGATCAACCAGAAGCTGACTCCGTTCCTCTGCCAAACATACGTATTCCGTTCCAAGCAGCCGGTAATCATGAGTTTTATAAAGCGAAGAAGTGAATAAGCAGCCCTAAGCAAGCTCAAACAAGGAGATCAAACTAGAAAAGTCAGCCGGAGTATTCCGGCTGACTTTTTTTATATCTGACCGAATACGCCAATGCGCTATCATCTCGACAAACCTAAATTCAGCCATAAATGAAGAAAACATCACATAATTCGACGCAAAAAGTATGTATTCGGCAACAAGAAACAATTTACACCCATAGGCGATATTGGAAGGATTGTGATATACTTTTTTTAGAAAAAAAGTAACAAGCGGATATTGACAAAGGTTTAAAAATATGAATAAAAGCCACTTCCAATTCGCTTTGGCCGGCAGGATGGAAGTGGCGCTGTTAGGAATTCCCTTATTTCCATAGTCAAGGGTTGTCTTTTCTATGGAAAAATGGACCCTATTTATATTCTAACACGTTACGTTAGATATTTAAAGAGTAACGTTCAAAATTTCAATAAATGGATATAGGGTACCAATAAAACGACAAAAAACAGTAAAATTTTACAGTAAAACGCTATTCAAGATGCTGATCGCCGAGGAAAAGAGTCCCGGACAGGGCCGCACCTCGGTATTCGAGCTTGCTTCTTAAAATCTGGTATCCCGGCAAGTATGCGATACATAAACGGTTCACGAGTACGATTATGGTCAGGAGGCGGAATATATGGTTTCTCAACAGCAGCTTACATCGGCATTCTCGACGTTCATGGATGTGATCGATTATCGCAGCGCTACGCAGCCGAACGATACGGCTTATACCTTTATCGAAGGGGAGCAAGAAACCGGCATTTCGTACAAGCAGCTTCGGGAGCGCTCGATGCGGCTTGCTATGGCGCTGAAAGGCTATACGAAGCCGGGGGATAAGGTGCTCATTTTGCAGCAGCCGGGATTGGAATATATTTATTGCTTTTTCGGATGCTTGTATGCAGGCTGCACAGCGGTTCCGGCCTATCCGCCTTTGACGAAGCGGTATGCGGAGAGAGTCCGGTTGATCGCGGCCGATTCTGAAGCCCAAGTCGCATTGGTGTCCGCGCATTGGATAGATCGGGTAGCCCAAGCGCTCCAAGGGGAGGGGCTGCACTACTTGGCTACCGAACCGTATACTATCCACGCCAACGGCAGCGTCGAAGCTGCAATCGATCGGCGAGCGGACGATATCGCATTCATTCAATATACCTCGGGCTCGACCTCCAACCCTAAAGGCGTCATGGTTACCCATCGCAATCTCATTCACAACTCGGAGGTTATTCGGCAGGCATTCCGGCTATCGGAGCGCAGCGTGGGGCTTGTCTGGCTGCCTCCTTATCATGATATGGGGCTGATTGGCGGCATTCTGCAGCCGGTCTACACCGGGTTTCCGATTTACCTGTTCCCGCCTAACGACTTCGTGCAAGATCCGTCGCGCTGGCTGGCGGCGATCTCGAAATACCGCGTCACGGTAAGCGGCGGACCAAATTTTGCCTACGAGCTGTGCAATCGAAAGATAGCGCCGGAGAAATTGGAGCAGCTCGATCTTAGCGCTTGGGAGCTGGCGTTTACGGGCGCGGAGCATGTTCAAGCAAGCGTGATGAGAGATTTTTATACGAAGTTTGCCGTTTGCGGCTTTCAAGAGAAGGCGATCTATCCTTGCTACGGCTTGGCCGAATCGACTCTTCTCGTGACGGGAGGCTTCCAAGGCGAAGGGCCGTCGATTATTCACGCGAATCGGGAGAAGCTGCTGGACGGGGTCATCGTATGCGAGCCGGCTCCTTCGGATGAAACCGCCGAGTACGTGGCCTGCGGCAGCTCTTATTCCGATCAGAGGCTGCTGATCGTCGATCCGGGAACATCCATCCCTTGCGCGGAAGACAGAGTCGGCGAGGTGTGGGTGCGAAGCGAAAGCAAAGCGGCGGGTTACTTGAATCAGCCGGAGCTAACCGAACGTGTCTTTCAGGCTTCCCTAAGCGGTACGGAGCAGGGAGGATTTCTCCGAACGGGCGATCTTGGCTTCCTGCTGCAAGACCGGCTTTATATTACGGGCCGAATTAAAGAGATGATTATTATTCGCGGCAAAAATTATTATCCCGCCGATATGGAATTCCGGCTTGAGCGGGCGGACGACCGGTTCATAGCCGACGGCTGCGCGGCGTTCGCCGTTTCGCAGCAAGGGGCCGAGCAGCTCGTTATCGTGCAGGAGCTTAGCCGGCATCACCGTTCGGCGGATACCTCCGAGCTGGCACAGAAGGTAAGAGGCTTGATTGCAGGCCAGTTCGGCATACAAGCCTACGATATCGTTTTTATTAAACAGGGCGGCCTTCAAAAAACGTCGAGCGGCAAAAAGATGAGAAACGCATGCAAAGACAGCTATCTTGCAGGCGCGCTGAATGTAATCGAAAGCCATCGTCTTGCTAACGGCACGCAGGAATGGGGCCCGGACGAAGCGGAAGCGCTCCGCGAGGAAGGGAGATTCGATGCGGACGAGCTTATCCGGATGGCGTACGAGAAGCGGACGCGCCGCTTGGCCGATGACATCCGCCATTATTTTGCTTATCGGCTTCGAATGGAAGCTTCCCTTATCGGCCCGCAGACGCCGCTGCTGGAGCTGGGACTGGATTCTGTCGCCGCCCTGGAGCTCCAGTACCGATTGGAGGAAAGCCTGCGAATTAAAATTTCGTTGGAAGCTTTGCTGGCAACCGAAGCGACGGTGGAGTCGATTGCCCGTGACTTATCGATTCGATTGACGGAGCCGGGGCAAGCGGACATAACGGCTCATGCTATCGAACGTGTGGGGGACGACAAGTACCCGCTTTCGGAGGACCAGCAGCGGCTATGGTTTGTCGAGCAATTGAATGCCGGTCAAGCGACGCTTCATATCCCGGTCGCCGTTCGGGTGAAAGGCCCGTTAGACAAGGAACGGTTAAAGCAAGCGATGCTTACGTTCGCAAGCTTGCATGAGACGCTAAGATCAGGGTTCGAGTTCGAGGAGGGCCGCGTCCTGCAAGTTGTGCGCGAGGCAAGCGCGCTTGATGCGGCATGGCATTATATCGACCGGGCGATGGAGGAGCGGTCTTGCGAGCAGACGGTTCGCGACCTTGTCGCAGCGCCGTTTGATTTAACGAACGGCCCGTTATTCCGGTTCGCGGCGATTCGGATCGATCATGATGAGCATGTCGTCATGGCTGTGCTCCATCATCTCATCGCGGATTTGAAAAGCGCATTTATTTTGCTGAACGGCGTTCTTTCTCGTTATAGCCGGGCGACGAGCGGAACCCATTCGGATCCGTCTGTTCGGTACATCGATTTCCTGCACTGGAACCGGGACAGGCTGTCCGATTCGGAGATCGCCAATCAGTTGAACTACTGGCGGGAGCAATTGACGGGGGCCCCTCCGCTGCTGGAGCTGCCGTCCGATTACGACCGCCCGTCCGTTCCCAGCCGCAGAGGCGGGCAATTCACCTTCGAGATTGCGCGCGACACATGCGATAAAATACGCGCATTCAGCAAGTCGCAAGGCGTTACGCCGTATGTAACCTTGCTGAGCGGCTATGCGCTTATGCTGCATTTGCTGGCGGAATCGGCCGACTTCGTGATCGGCACGCCGGTAAGCGGACGAAGGAGCCGCCGGCTCGAAGAGGCGATCGGCTTTTATGCCCAGCCGCTGCCGCTCCGTTTTCAACTGAAGGAGGACCGCTACCCCTTTGTTCGGCTCCTTGCGTACACGAAGCAAGCCGTGCTCGCGGCGCTGGACAATCAGGATGTGTCGTTCTCGAAGCTGGTCGAGATGGTCAATCCCGAAAGAACGAACAGCTTCAATCCGATCTTTCAAGTGCTGTTCAGTTATCTCAATATGGAGTTCCCGGACGAACGGCCGGCAGAATGGAGGGTGTCGCCTTACAGCGTAACGACAGGCGTTTCCGAGTTCGATTTCTTTCTTACCTTGATCGACAGCGGACAGACGATGACAGGAGGTATCGATTACAATTCCGATTTGTTCGAGCTGAAGACAGTGGAGTCCTTCGCAGGACTCTATCTGGAAATTATGGAGACGATGATCGAGAAAGCGGCCGAGCCGATTAGCGAATGGGGGCTCTCCAGCCTTGCCGATATTCGCAGAAGCATACAGCGTCCAAGCGTAAAAGTCGAAATCGCTTCGTCGTTTACATCGGAGTTCGTGGAAGATTCTTTGGCTTTTTGGTTCAAGGAGATGGGCCTGAAAGCGCAGCTTAGCTTTACCCCCTATAATCAGGTATTTCAGCAATTGCTTCAGCCAGACAGCGAGTTCGCGACCAATCGGGAAGGCATTAACGTGGCGCTCGTCAGACTATCCGATTTGGTGTCCGGCGAAGAATACTCCGCAATTGATTTGAATAGGGAGAAAGAACGTCTGAGGGAAAATGTTTTACAGTTTATCGATGCGCTGGAGCTATTCCAACGCAGGTGCCCGAGCGCTTGTATTGTCGCGATATGCCCGGAATCCCCGACAATCGCCGCCGACCATGCGGAGCTGTTGACCCTGTTGGAAGCTATTGCTTCGCACCGGCTTGGCAAGCTGTCAAGCGTCTATCTGTTATTGCCCGGGCAATTGTCGGCCGGATACGGCATAGCGGACTATTACGATAAATTTGCCGAGAAAATGAGTCATACGCCTTACACCTATCCGTATTTCGCTTGTATCGGTACGGCTCTGGCTCGCAAAATAAGCAGTCTGACCAACGCGCCGAAGAAGGTGATCGTACTGGATTGCGATAACACCATTTGGTCCGGCGTTTGCGCCGAAGACGGCGCCGAAGGCGTTGAATTGGATGCGCGGAGTCTCTATCTTCAACAATTCGTTCTGGAGCAGCATCGGCAGGGAATGCTGGTTTGCCTTTGCAGCAAAAACGTGGAGCGCGACGTATGGCGGGTATTCGATACGAGAACGGACATGCCGTTGAAGCGCGAGCATATAACGGCGTATCGAATCAATTGGGAGGCTAAATCGGCGAACGTTAGCAGCTTGGCCGCCGAACTGTCTTTAAGCGTCGATAGCTTCATCGTGTTCGACGACAACCCGATCGAATGCGCGGAAATCGAAGCGAATTGCCCCGATGCGTTCGTTATTCGGGCTAATGAGCCGTTGGAGCGATTCCGTTCCGCGTTGGAGCGTCTATGGATCTTTGATCGGGCCAAGGTAAGCGAAGAGGATTTGAGACGGAATCAGATGTATAAAGAGAACGCCGAACGAGAGAAGTTTATTCGCTCGATGAGCAGGGAAAGGGTCGACTACCGCTCGTTTATTGCCGGTCTGCAGTTGGAGGTTGCATGCACGGAGCTGGCGGAGAGGCAGGTCGCCAGAGTGTCGCAATTGACGTATAGAACGAACCAATTTAATTCGACCGGTATCCGGAAGAAGGAAGAGGAATTGCTTCAGCTTTTGCAGGGAGAGACCGAACGCTGCTTGGTTGTTCGCGTCAAGGATCGTTTTGGCGATTACGGATTGGTCGGCTCCGTCTTTTATTATCAAGCTCCCGATGCGCTTATCGTGAACGGGTGGATGCTTAGCTGCCGAGTGCTGGGGAAAGGCGTCGAGCATCAGATTCTCATGCAGCTCGGGAAGCTGGCCGCAGAGAGCACGAAGGATATCGTAATCGAGTTCGTTCCGACCGATCGGAACAAGCCGTTCTTTCTGTTCGTCGCCGGCATTGCCGGCGTCACCGAGTCTCGACCGACGCTATCGTCGGATGCAACGCATTATCGGGTTCCGGCTGCCTCTATCGCAGGGAACGCAGACGCGGCTGCACCGATTGGGTTTCCAGACGGGGCGGTTGCCGAACCTCGATCGACAGACGCAGGTCCGTTAAATCGTACGTTCGGCTCTAAAGTCAACGAGACTCTGACGCGATTGGACTCCGTCGAGGAGCTGCTGTTGGCGATTCAGAAAACGAAGATCGTCATTCCGGCCGCCAATGAGAAGCGGGAATATGCGGCGCCCCGAAATGATATCGAGGAGAAGGTGGCCGCCATTTGGCGCGAGCTGCTTCAGTTGGAGCGGGTCGGCATTCACGACCATTTCTTCTTCATCGGCGGACATTCGTTAGTGGCGCATCAGGTTCTTTACAAGATAAGGGACGCTTTCGGGATCGAGCTGCCCCTGAACGTGCTGTTTCAGGACGACTTTACGGTTGCGAACGTTTCTGCGGAGATCGAGAAAGGCTTGATCGAGCAAGCGGATCTGGAGGAGCTGAAGGCAATGGCTCTCGAACTCGAAGGACTAAGCGAAGAGGAAATTAGGCAGCTCCTCGGCGAGCACTCGAACAATTAGGGGAGATCGAATGGCGCATATCATTATGGTAACGATTGGTTCCGGCGGGGACCTGTATCCTTTTATCCGAATCGGCAAAGCGTTGAAACGCAGAGGGCACCGGATTACGTTATTGACGCATTGCGTTCATGAGCAAGAGGCGAGGGAGCATGGATTCGCATTCGTGCCGTTCGATAATATGGCGGAATATCGGCTGGTGATGAATGCGGATATGCAGGTGCAAGTGCAGGACCCGAAAGCGGGCGGCGATTTTTTTCGAAAATATTTGTTTCCCAAAATAGAAGAGAGCTTTCGGAAAACGACCGGGCTTTACGACGGTACGCCAACGCTGCTTGTGGGCCATTATATGATTCACGTTCTGGCTCAAATGATCGCCGAAAAGCTGCAAATTCCTTATTTAACGGTTTTTCTGGCGCCCAGCTTTCTGGAAGGAGCCAAGACGCCTGCGACGATGCTGAGCTATTTCTCGGAGCAGATCAATTATATCCGCAGGGAAGCCGGACTCGCTCCGATTCGCAACTGGGAGCGGATGATGAACGCTTACAGTCACGGGCTGGCGTTCTGGCCTCAATGGTTCTCCGCCAACGATTGGGACGAGAGCATAACGGGAGCAGGCTTTTTGCTGCACGACAATTCGGAGGATATGCCGGACGATTACCGGGGCTGGATGGAGGAGCATCGTCCGGTATTAATTACGCATGCGACAACGCCGCCGGTCTCGTCTTCTTTCTTCCATTCCTGTATCGAGGCGTGCGAGATGCTCGAACTTCCGGCCGTCGTTGTGACGAAGTATCGGGAGCATCTCCCGAGGCGAATGCCCCCGCATATGGTTCATGCCGATTCGCTTCCGTTCTCCAAAGCGATGCCGCTTGTCAAATTGTTGATCCATCATGGCGGAATCGGAACCTTGGGACAAGCGCTTCAGGCGGGTATTCCTCAGTTGATATTGGGGAACGGCTTTGATCGGCCACGCAACGCGGTCTATGTAAAGGCGTTGGGAGTGGGGGAATACCTCCCGATCTCCAGATGGAAGAAGGAAGACGCGGCGAATGCCATCCGGCGTCTTCTGGGACAATCGGACATTCAGCAGGCTTGCCGTTCCGTGTCGGACATGGTGAAGGCCAACGATCCGGATACAATCATCGGAGAAGTCGCCGAACGGTTATTGGCAGAGAAGGCTATATCGCCGAGCGAGCAAAGCGATCCTTGCCCAGAAGGGGAGAAGGTCTCGTTGCAGAACACGATCCAGCTTCTTCAAGGCTTGTCTCCCGAGAGCAGGGCGCGGCTGATGACGAAGCTGAAAGCGCGCAAAACGTAGCATCCATATTAATTATCGTTGCGGGAGCTGACCATGGAGCCTATTGCCGAATTAAGAAAAAGAAAAAAAACGTATGCGGCTGTAAAAATAGCGGCGGCATTCGTCGTCCTCGCCGTTATGGGCGTGACCGGCGTATCGACTTATGTAGGCTGGGCGCTGACGCATCCCTCGCATAAGCCGCTGAATGCGACGCCGAGCGATATGGGAATGAACTACGAGTCGATTGCGTTTCGGAACAATGACGGCCTTACGCTGCGCGGCTGGTCGATTGCGGCGGCGCATAACGGCTACTCGCCCAATGGCAAGACGGTCGTCTATGTGCATAGCTATCAAAGCAACCGGCTCGAGGAGGGGGTCGGAATATTGTCCCTCGTGAGCGAATTGCTGCCTAAAGGCTACAACGCGATTCTGTTCGATATGCGGGCGAACGGGGAGTCGGAAGGGAAACTGTCTTCAATCGGCTACTTGGAAAAGGACGACGTATTGGCTGCGGTGGACAAGGCCAGACAATTGTTCCCGAAGGACAAGCTTATTGTGCACGGGTTCTCGATGGGCGCCTCGACCGCTATATTGGCCGCCGGCGAGAACGAGGAAATAGCGGCTGTTATTGCCGATAGCCCGTTTGACAATTTAAAGCCGTTCCTGCAAGACAATCTGTCGCATTGGTCGGGACTTCCCAACTTTCCCTTCACCCCGATGATTCTTGGCGTTATGCCGCTTCTGACGGGGATTGAGGTGGAGAAGGTGAACCCCAAGGAAGCGGCGGAGCGCTTGACGGATCGCCAAAGCCTGTTTCTGATTCACGGATTGGCCGATTCGGCTATTCCGTATGCGAGCTCGGAAGCGCTGGACCAGGCCAGCGGAAGCCCTTCTACTACGATCTGGTTAGTCCCGGGAGCCGATCATGTGAACAGCCGAAAAGTAGACCCGGAAACGTACGATCGAAAAACGATGGAATTTCTGGACGGACTTTAGGATAGGGAGGTCAAGTGGATATGGGTGGAACCGATTCGCGCGAGGCGATACTGAGCCAATTATCCGAGGAGCAAAAAAGACTGCTGCTGCTGAAGCTGAAGGAGAAAAACAAAATACGCGAAAGCCCTGCGATTGCGCGCGTGGAACGGGATTCGGGAGAAGACTTGTTCCCGCTGTCGTACGCGCAGGAGCAAATCTGGTTTCTGGAGCAGCTTCATCCCGGACAAGTCGCCTACAATTCGACGTGGTCTTGCGAGATGTCTGGAGCGCTCGACCCTGTCCTGTTCGGGGAATGCGTCAATGAGATTGTTCGGCGGCACGAAGTTTTGAGATGCATCTATGTGGAACGGGGCGGCAGGCCCTTCCAGAAAGCGATGCCGCATAAACCGATAGACATCGCCTGCTTGGATTTTTCGTCGTTAAGCGAGGAGGGGAAGGAAGCCGAGATTGCCCGCGTCTATGAGGCGGAACGGCTGCATCCTTTATCTCTCGCGGAAGCCCCTTTGCTGAGAGCCGTATTAATGAAGAAAGACGATTGCAGCTATCATTTTATGCTGACGCTGCACCATATCGTGGGCGATGGAATTTCATTCGGCATTATCGCCGGAGAATTGTCGGAGCTGTACGACTCCAAGCGCAGCGGCAGAAAGTGTCTGCTGCCGGATTTGCCTATCCAATACGTTGACTTTGCAAGCTGGCAGAGAAAGAACGCAGACGAGGGCGGCTTCGAAACCGAGTTATCGTTCTGGAAGCGAACGCTGGATAACGCTCCCCCGATGATCCAGCTTCCGCTGGATCGTCCTCGTCCGACGGTGCAGACCGCCAAAGGCGGCGTTCATCGGTTTCAATATCCGAAGGAGCTGCTTGCGGACTTGAAAGAGCTAAGCAGACGAAGCGATACGACCTTATTTATGACGGTTTTCGCCGCGTTTAATGTGCTGCTGTACCGGTATTCGGGGCAGGAGGATATGGTTGCCGGCTCGCTGACCTCCAACCGAATGTTTCCGGAGACGGAGCGCTTGATCGGCTGTTTTCTGAACAGCATCGTGCTGCGAACCGATTTATCGGGCAATCCGACCTTCTCGTCGCTGTTATTAAGGGTAAAGCGCACATGTCTTGAAGCTTACGGCCATCAGAACGTTCCATTCGAGAAAGTCGTCGATACGATGCGGCCCGACCGTTCGTTAAGCAGCAACCCGATCTATCAAGTATTGTTCGAATTGCAGATCGCAGCCCATAAGGTCAATCGGATTGGCGATATCGAGGTGCGGACGATTGAGGCGGATACGGAGACGGCCAAGTTTGATTTGTTTCTTTCGGCTTTCGATACGCAGGACGGCTTGGCCGGCTTTTTTGAATATCGTTCGGATTTGTTTGACGAGACGACGATCCGCCGGATGGAGGAGCACTTTCTTCGGTTATTGCAGGAGGTTGTCAAGCGGCCGGACGTTCCGATTGCGAATTACGGCATGCTTACCCGCCGCGAAACGGAGCTATTGCTGCGCGACTGGAACGATGCGGCGTTATATGCCGGATATGGAAGCCTTGTATCCCGGATCGAAGAGATGGCGGGGCGGCATGCGAATAAAACGGCGATCGTGTACGGGGAGCAATCGCTGACGTATGGCGAGCTGAACGGGCTTGCCAATCGACTCGCCCACCGGCTGAAGGCAATGGGCGTCGGGCCGGAAATCCGCGTCGGCGTCGGTCTGGAGCGGAGTCCGGAGCTGATCGTCGGGCTGCTGGCCGTGCTCAAGGCGGGAGGCGCGTACGTGCCGCTCGACCCGTCTCTGCCGGCGGACCGGCTCGCTTACATGATCGGAAGCGCCGGGGTGAGAGTACTCATCGCCAAGGAAGCCGAGCTCGGCGAGCTGGCGAGCAGCGCGGGAGCGGATACGGTGGTGCTCGGACGCAACGACGCGCTGCTGGGGGCGGAGCCGGAAGTCAATCCGGCTGCCGCGGCCGGAGCGGACAACACGATGTATATCATTTTTACCTCCGGCTCGACGGGGATGCCGAAGGGAGCGAGCGTCTACCGGCGCGGATTCGCGAATCTGCTGGATTGGTATATCGGTGAGTTCGGGATGAAGGAAGCCGACCGGGTGCTGTTGATCTCGTCGCCGAGCTTCGACCTGACGCAAAAAAATGTGTTCGCGCCGCTGATGACCGGCGGGCAGCTCGTGCTGCTGCCGCCCGGACCGTACGACCCGGCGGAAGCGGTCGGCTTGATCGAACGGCATGGCATCACGCTGCTGAACGGGACGCCGAGCGCCTTCTACCCGCTGCTGGAGGAAGCGGAGCGCGAAGGCTACGCCGGGCTGGGGACGCTGCGGCATGTATTTCTGGGCGGGGAGGCGATTGCGCCCGAACGGCTGCTGCCGTGGACTGCATCGCCGGCCTGCCGGGCGGAAGTGGTCAATACGTACGGTCCGACGGAATGTACGGACGTCACGGTGTATGAGCGGCTGACGAATCCGGCGGAGCTGATCGGCCGACCGGTGCCGATCGGAAGGCCGGTGCCGAATACGCAGGCGTACATTGTGAACGAAGGGCTGGGGCTGATGCCGGTCGGGGCAACGGGCGAGCTATGCATCGCGGGCGTTCAGGTAGGCGGAGGCTATGTCGGAGACGAGGAGAAGACGGCTGCCCGATTCGTGCCGAATCCATACGGAGAAGGAAAGCTGTACCGGACGGGAGACCTTGCCCGGTATTGGCCGGACGGCACGATTGAATATTGGGGACGGATGGATCATCAAGTGAAGATTCGAGGCTACCGAATTGAGCTGGGCGAGATCGAGACGGCGCTTCGCGGCTGCGGGGCGGTGAAAGACGCGGTCGTGCTGGCGAGAGAGGATCGTCCGGGAGACAAGCGATTGGCGGCGTACGTCGTTCTGAACGAAGGGCTGGTGGACGCGGGGCGGATTCAGGCGCTCAGAAGCGAGCTGCGGAGCCGATTGCCGGATTACATGGTGCCCGATTCGTTCGTGCCGATGGAGAGGCTTCCGCTATCGCCGAACGGCAAGGTAGACCGGAAGGCGCTGCCGGTGCCGGATCAGACGGGCGGCTTGGAGAAGACGTACGCGCCGCCGCGCAATCCGGCGGAGGAAGCGGTGGCCGCGATCTGGTCCGAAGTATTGGGACTGGAGAAGGTGGGGATTTACGATAATTTCTTCGAGCTGGGCGGCCATTCGCTGCTGGCCATGCAAGTCGCCTCCCGTCTGCGCTCCAAGCTTAATGCGGAATTTTCCGTTCACCATCTGTTCCATACGCCTACTATTGCGCAGCTAAGCGCATCTATGGATAACGTTCCGAATCCGGCGGCCGCCGCGCCGCCGCGCATACCCAAGCTTTCCCGCGAACGGCATCGCGTGCAGTAAAATGCCGGCGTATTGCGCCTTGAAGGCGGAAAGGAGCGACCATGAACAACTCGATTCAGGAAGGCCCAATCATTGAGGTTGACGATAAGAACGCCGTCTATTCCTTCGAGTCTTCTTTTGCCCAACAGAGGCTTTGGCTTATCGATCAGATGCTCGAAGAACGGTCTGTATACAATCTCTCCGCTGCGCTGAGAATTAGGGAGCCTATTCGGCTTGATGCGCTGGAATATGCGCTATGCCGAATTATCGAACGGCATGATTCGCTTCGCACGACGTTCACCGAATCCGGCGGCGCCATCTGCCAGCTCGTTCGCAGTTCCTATTCGTGGAAGCTTCTCGAAGAAGATTGGAGCGGCATCGCGGAGGAAGAGGAACGCTGGTTGCAGGCGGTCAAGCTTGCCGACGAGGAGGCTCGTGCGCCATTCGATCTGGAGGCCGGGCCGCTGTATCGTTTCCGCCTGCTTCGGCTTGGAACGGGCGACAGCCTGCTGCTGATTACGCTGCATCATATCGTATCGGACGGCTGGTCGACAGGGATCATTATCCGCGAGCTGTCCCATCTGTATGCTTCGTTCGTTGCCGGACGAGCAGCCGAGCTTCCCGAGCTGTCTGTCCAGTACGCGGATTTCGCCCATTATCAGCGGGATTTGCTTGAAGGGGGGCACCTAGCCGCTCAGCTTGAATATTGGGAGAAGAAGCTGGGCGGAGAGCTGCCGGTGCTCCAATTGGCTGGCCAATTCCATCGTCCGAAGCGCTCTGGCGATGGCGGGCGAACCGTCGAGTTTACGATCCGTGCCGAGGAAAGCGAAGCGATCGGCCAATTAAGCCAGACGGAAGGCGTCACCAGCTTTATGACGCTGCTGGCCGCTTACTGCGTATGGCTGTACCGATATTCGAACCAAACCGATTTGTTGGTCGGAACGCCTGTAGCGGGAAGAGATTCGGAGGAACTGGAAGGCATTGTGGGCTTCTTCGTGAACAGTGTCGTTCTCCGCATGCAGTTGGACCCGGCGATGACGTTCCGGCAAGTGCTGCAGCGGGTGAAAGCAACGGTTCTCGAAGCGTTCGCCAACCGGGAAGTTCCGTTCGATAAAGTCGTTGAAGCGATTCAGCCGGAACGTCACATCGGGCTGACGCCGATTTTTCAAACGATGTTTACGGTGCATCAGCGCTACATTTCGCCAAGCGCGGCGGGACTTCGAATGGAGCCGCTTCCCATCGAGAGAGGCTCGGCGAAGTTCGATCTCTCGTTAGATATCGAGGAGTCGCCCGACGGCCTGTTCGGCGTACTGGAATACCGCGCCGATCTGTTCGAGCATGAAGCCGTGCGCCGGATGGCGGCGCATTTCGTACAGCTTCTCGGCGGCCTTGCCGCCGATCCGGACGCTGTCGTGTCCGGGCTTCCGATGCTTACGGCGGAGGAACTCGAACAGCAGCTTCTTCATTGGAATGCGTCCCCAAGGAACGATCGGAACGAGGATGTCGTCTCGCGGATCGAAGAGATGGCGGAGCGGCATGCCAATAAAACGGCGATCGTGTACGGGGAGCAGTCGCTGACGTACGGCGAGCTGAACGGGCTTGCCAATCGACTCGCCTACCGGCTGAAGGCAATGGGCGTCGGGCCGGAGATCCGCGTCGGCGTCGGTCTGGAGCGGAGTCCGGAGCTGGTCGTCGGGCTGCTGGCCGTGCTCAAGGCGGGAGGCGCGTACGTGCCGCTCGACCCGTCTCTGCCGGCGGACCGGCTCGCTTACATGATCGGAAGCGCCGGGGT